>ERZ827440.2146-NODE-2146-length-18278-cov-3.589091_pt1 | contig 18278 bp, 9 predicted proteins | sample MGYA00519774_ERZ827440 | MGnify/ENA primary metagenome ERZ827440 (study PRJEB31778, sample SAMEA3449302) | human gut metagenome | biome: human gut; feature: human-associated habitat; material: faeces | place: United Kingdom | collected 2010/2012 ... | reverse complement strand
CGGGATATATTGGAAAAGAGCGAGGTTTCCGACCTTTGTGATTACATAAGAAGCTTCGGGCTTGATGTTATCCCTGAGGTTCAGTCCTGGAGCCATACTCAGTACATTACAACTGCATATCCCGAGCTTGCCGAAGTACCCGAGGGAGAAATCAAAACCTCGAAGGTAATAGATTCGTATGCAGAGGATATAAGACCTGCTCAGTTCTATAAGCATTCAATGTGTCCTTCTCACGAAAGGTACTATGATGTGATTTTCGGAATTTTGGACGAGGTGCTTGAAGTAGTCAAGCCTCAGAAATATGTTCACATGGGACATGACGAAATTTATGAGCTTTGCATTTGCGAAAAGTGCAAAAATCTCAATGCAGGCGACCTCTACGCAAAAGAGGTTACAACTCTCAACAACTATATTAAGTCCAAAAATCTCACAATGATGATTTGGTCTGACATGATTCAGGAAAGAAGCTATAAATCGCTTTCGGCTATCAATAAGCTTCCAAAAGATGTGATTATGCTTGATTTTATATGGTATTTCCATCTTGACCAAGATCTTGAGGATAACCTTTTAAATCACGGGTTCAATGTTGTTATCGGAAATGCATATTCAAGCTACTACCCCAGGTTTGAAACTCGCTCAAAGAAGGAAGGTATAATTGGCGCAGAGGTTTCCGCATGGGTTGCCTGCGATGAGGATACATATTCCTTTGAAGGCAAGATGTACGATTATATTTACATGGCAAACTGTCTTTGGAACAGAAACTATGACGGGGCAATGCGTCTTACATACGATGAAGCAATGCGTTCTATTTTAATTGATACACGCCGCCGCATAGGTGAGCTTGATTTTAACGGTGAAGAAAAGAGACTTTCGTTTAAGTCTGACAGAATTAATGTTCCTGCCGACCTTGTTGGCTATATTCCTTATGAAGAAGCGGCTGTCGTAACAAGCGATATGAGCGAGGTAAGCATTGATTTTAACGGCTATGCAAAGCAGTTTACATTCGTTCAGGCAATGGATGCGGACGCCGACAGATTTGCATGGCTTCCCGCAACCGTGATAGGAAGCTATACATTAAACTATGAGGATGGAACAAGTTACAGCCGTGATATTCGCTTTGGCGACGATATTCACAGCTACCGCTTCAGGTTCGGAACTCCGCTTAAATCTCATCTTTTCAGACATGAAGGATATATAGCATCCTACAGCGCAAGACCGGAATGCGGAAAAACCGCATTTGGTGAGGATTACACACTGTTTGACAACTTTGTAAAAAATCCAACCCCTGAAAAAAAGATCGTTGGAATTACTCTTAAGCACAACAAGAATACAGATGCGAATATCATTTTATTCGATGCAAAGGCTACTGTATAAGTGATTTTGTCTTAATTTATGGCAGTTTAGACATATTTCCGGAAAAGAAAATTAAAAAAATATACAAAATTGCAATTTTTTTATCTGTTGAACTATTGACAAATTAAAGTTGAACTATTGACAAATTAAAATAGTAATGTTATAATTACATTAAGGTGCAATTAATTTGTACTTAAAATTATTATAATTTTTTTGGAGGTATGGGAAATGCTCAAAAAAATCGCGACACTCTTAGTTGTGCTCACAATTGTGAGTATGTTGTTCGTTCCTGTCGCATTTGCCGCCGAAACCGATTTTGTTTATCTCGATATTTCCGAGAACAAAACCGTTTATATCGACGAAGATGCAAAAGGCGTACCCTTTAAGGTTTACGCAGTTCAGGAAAACGGAACAAAGGTTGATGTAAGTGACAGTATTAATTATCCGTACACTATTGCACATGACGGAAGCCAAGACAATACTGTATTCTACATCAAGGATAAAAAGCTTTGGTCAACAGGCAGAAACGGTAAGGTAGTTATAAGACTTTCTTATAAAGCAACAAACAGCACAGGTGAAACGACTCTTGCCGCTGACCTTGTATTTTTCAGACAGAGCTCTACAACCTTAGCAGGTCAGCCTATTGCAGTTGATAGCCCGGATTATCTTGACAACGCTACAACCGCAGCCTACATAACATCAGGTACACCCGGTACTGCTGACGGCGGCCATTTTGACGGTTCTGCATATTCCAATTGGCCTAATAACTGGACGGTTAGGCTTGTGCGTAAGGGTTATGCTACAAACGGTAGTACCACTGCAACGAAATATGAAGAAGGAACTACTGTTGCTTCAACAGGAATAACCGGAAGATGGTGGGACAGCGGATACCGCGGCGCTCAGGTTTGGTTCTATGATGACGGTGTTGCTGAACATTCACCCGGTCTTGCTACCCTAACCTTCTGTGACTCCGTATTGTTCCATCAGGTATCCGGAAGCTTGGCTGAAGACTATGGCTACACTCCCGAACTTAAAGCTAAGTGGGAAGGCATGAATTCATGGGAAGCTTTCATTGGTAAGAATCTAATTGCAAATAAAGATGGCGAATATAAAGGCGGTACTTATTTTCACAATAAAGTAGGTATGTCTGCTTATTGGGGTATCGCAAAAAGAAGAGTAGGCTGGCACCAGTTTGCAATGACTCTTGAAAAGGATCCTTCCGCTGAATACGGCTGGTCGATTTATTCATATCTTGACGGTAAAAACTTCGCTGTATGGAATATTAAACCTTCAACAGCTATGGTTCCTGCAGGAGCAACGGATGCTCACAGTTGGGCTACCATTGAAATCAGACCTAATTACAGTTCTGCCTTCAATAACTATTTAGATGATACTGTTCTTTTGGGTTATGTTGAAGCACCCGATCTTTCCAAGACTCTTACCGGCGCAATCGGTGAAGGCGGTACTGTAACGGTAAACGGTTCTGCTCTTGCAAACGGCGCAACGGTTAAGATTGACGAAGGCACTGATGTAACGGTTGCAGTTACACCTAACGCAGGCTATAATGTAGGCGAAGTTAAAGTTGGCGACAATGTTATTACTCTTAACGCAAGCAACGAGGCTACATTCACAATGCCTGCCGCTAATTCAACACTTACTGTAACATTCTCCGCAAAGGCAACTACACCTTCAGTCGGTGTTCCTAACCCCGAAAACAACTACTTTAAGACGGTTGACGGAGTTGCTACAGCTATCGTTTACGGAAAGCTCGGAGATTTCTATGATCCTGCCTGTGCAGATGGCTACGGCATGAATCTTTGGATTGAAGGCGCTCCCGAGAACAAGCTCCAGCTTGCTGCTATGGCAGATGCTTCTACCGCAGCAGTTGCAGCTCCTAATGCAGCATTTGCAATCAAGGTATTCGGTGACGCTATCACTTCTGCAAACAATTATGTATTCCAGCCCTATGTTGGCTCTACACTCGGTTCTGAGGTAGTTCTTACATTTACTGAATAATACATGAATATAAAGCGGATTGCCAATCGGCAATCCGCTTTTTTTAGTATAAATCTTTAATTATTAATATCCAAGCTCTTCATTTACAAGTATTACCTTAATTCTATCTCTATTGCCTTGTTTTCCCGTTACGAGAAAGCTTGAGCAAATTCTGTCCTTCGATTCACAGCCGGTTCCGATTTTGCCGTTCGGGACAACGCATTTTCCCGTCTTAGCGCAATATGTATCCCGGCTGAGCCTTACGCAATTTTTCGGTGCGGCAACCGTTTTAACCCGAATTACCGCCTCGTCTATATCCTTAACTATTTTATTTATTCCTGCAATTACAATAACACTTTTAGGGCCGAATGTAAGTGCCGCAATACGGTTTCCGTTTCCGTCGACATTATAAAGCTCACCGTTTTCGGTTATTGCATTGGAGGACATCAAAAATGTGTCGGCAAAAAAAGACTTTTGAAACACCTCAATGACCTCATCTCGGGAAAGCTCGGGATTAAACCTGTCGAGAAAATTATAGTTTTCACGAAGGAAATCAATCACCGACAGCTCGTTAAGCGTTACCGAGCCTCCCACAGCCACAGTATCGTTTTCGCCGATAAGCTTTTTCAGCATGGGAATAACATCGTCTTTACTATCCGCAAAATAAACCTGCATATTGTTTTTTTCGAGATTTTCTATCGTTTTCTTAATATCCATTTTTTGCACCTCAAAATCAATAAATATATTAAAACACCAATTATTGCACCTGTTGAGTCAATCAATACATCGCTTAATTCTCCGCTCCTTCCGGGGACGAAGGTCTGATGAAATTCATCACTTGCCGAATACAGAAACGAAGAAACAGCGGATAACACTCCCAAGGGTAAATGCTTTACAATTCCGCTTTGGAAATATGCGTTGCAAAAGAACAATCCGAGTATGAGATAAATCGAAAAGTGGGCGCCCTTGCGGAAGAAAAATTGCAATTCCGCTATTCTTGCAGAACTTACGACTGCTGCCGGCAATCCGAAAATCTTTGCATATATGTTATATAAAAATTCTATAAAGCCGCTGCTTGTTTCGTTCGATTCAACCGCAGGCTGTGACGAAAACCCAAACACTACACACATTATAATTACTACCGCAAGCCACGATAATATAATTTTAACTTTTTTCAATGCTCGATCAGCTCCTTTATTCTCGGAAGGTCATCAATCTTAGATACCAATATACTGCCGTTATGGGATACAACAACCGAGTCGTATATTCCCATTACATTAATTTTTTCACCGGTTGAGTATATGAGACAGTTGCGGCAATTTATAACCGAAGCGTTACCGATTATCACATTGCCGCTTTCATCGCTTTGTCCGTGCATATAGTTATATACCGACTTAAAGCTGCCAAGGTCAATCCAGTCAAGCTCGGCAGGGATAACAATAACCTTGTCGGATTTTTCCATAACACCGAAGTCTATAGAAACATCGGGCGTTACATCAAAGGCTGTTTCTAAATTCAGAAATGCCGTATAAACATCAGGGGCATAATTCTTGACCTCCTGCATGAAAAAACCTGCCTCAAACACAAACATTCCGCTGTTCCACAAATATCCCTGCTCAATATAGGATAGTGCTACGGAAAGGCAAGGCTTTTCGCAGAATTTTTCCGCTTTATATCCACTTCCGACAGCTATCCCGGGCTTTATATAGCCGTAGCCGGTTTCGGGTCTATCAGGCTTTATACCGAATGTTACGATACGGTTTTCAAATTCCAATGCTTTTTCTACGGTTTTATAAAAATTATCAAGCTTTCCTATCATATGGTCGCAGGAGAAAACCGCAACCTTTTCCTTCGGATTAAGTTTTTTTATTCCGTAAACAATCGCCGGAAGGGTTCCTTTCGGCTTTGGCTCGCACAGTATATTTTCATCCGGTAAATCAATTCCAAGCTCGACCGTTTGCTTTCTTACAAGTGTTTTATAGTTTTCTCCCGTCAGAACTATTATATGCTCGGGATCGGAAAATTTAAGACACCGCTTTACTGTATTTTGAAAAAGCGAATACACCTCGCCGTCAAGCTTTATAAATTGTTTGGGTTTTTCTTTGGTGCTTATCGGCCAAAGACGGGTTCCGCCTCCGCCTGCCAACAAAAGAACATACATTCATTTACCCCCTAATTTGACCGTTCCCTCGAATTACATACTTTATTGTGGTAAGCTCATTAAGTCCCATAGGACCTCTCGCATGAAGCTTTTGTGTGCTTATACCGATTTCCGCTCCGAAGCCGAATTCAAACCCATCAGTAAATCTCGTTGAAGCATTGACATATACCGCCGCCGCGTCAACGCAATTTAAGAATTTTTGAGAGTCCGAATAGTTTTCGGTAATTATCGCTTCGCTGTGACCGGTTCCGTATTTATTTATATGGGCAATTGCTTCATCAGTGGACGAAACCACCTTGCAAGATATGCAAAGGTCAAGATATTCCTTGCCGAAATCCTCATCTGTTGCAGGAAATACATCAACAATTTCTCTTGTTTGTTCGCATCCGTACACCGTAACGCCATGCTCGGAAAGCACCTTTACAAGCTTTGGCAAAAACTTCTTCGCAATGTCCTTATGAATAAGAAGCGATTCCGCCGCATTGCAAACAGACGGCCTTGAGGTTTTTGCATTGATAATTATGTCTATTGCTGTTTTTTCATCGAAGTTTTTGTCAACATATATGTGGCAGTTTCCCGTTCCGGTTTCTATTACGGGAACCGTTGCGTTATCCACAACCGACTTTATAAGGTTTCTTCCGCCTCTCGGGATAAGAACATCAAGATAGCCGTTGAGCTTCATCATTTGTAAAGCTGTTTCCCTCGATGTATCCTCAACGAAGGAAATGGCAGAAGTGTTAACGCCATATTCGGAAAGGACATCCTTCATAATGCCGACAATAACAAGATTTGAATTGAATGCCTCCTTGCCACCCTTTAAAAGCACGGAATTTCCGGACTTAAGACAAAGCGCGGCGGCATCGGCGGTAACATTCGGACGTGCTTCGTAAATTATACCTATCGTTCCAAGAGGAACACGCATTTTACCGACCTCAAGACCGTTTGGAAGCCGTTTTGATGACAACAAATCTCCGATCGGGTCGGGTAGGGAAGCAACAACTCTTACTCCGTCTGCCATTTGAGATATGCGCTGTTTTGAAAGCATAAGTCTGTCAATCATGTTTTCGGATAGTCCTGCGGATTTTGCGATTTCAATATCCTTTTTGTTTGCGGATAATATTTTGTCCGCTTCCTGCTCGAATGCACACGCTGTAGAAAGCAATATTTTGTTTTTTACATCGGTTGAAAGGCGGGATGCTTCAAACGATGCCTCTTTTACAAGCCTTGCGGTTTCCAATATGTCAAACATAATATCACTCCTTGTTGATTTGCTTTTTGAAAAGTGTTCCTCTGTAAGAATTATCAAAAATATCGTATAAGATTTCAGGACTTTTTCCGTTTGCCAAAATCATATCACAGCCGGCGGCGGTAGCTATCTCTGCCGCCATGAGCTTTGTTACCATTCCGCCTGTACCGCGGGCACTTCCAGCGCCGCCCGCAAGTGCTTTAACGGAATCGTCAATCTTATCTACCTCGGGAATTAGCGTTGCGTTCGGGTTTTTATGAGGGTCGCTGTCGTAAAGCCCGTCAATATCGGAAAGAAGTATGAGAAGCTCCGCTCCGATCAGCTTCGCCACTACCGCAGACATAGTATCGTTATCGCCAAACTCAATTTCCTCGACTGAAACGGTATCGTTTTCGTTTACAATCGGAATTACCGAATTGTACTGAAACAGCTGCTCGAAGGTGTTGAGAACATTTTCTTTTCTTTCAATATCGGTAATAACATCCTTTGTGAGAAGAATCTGCGCAACATTAAGCCCGTATTCATCAAAAATTTTACTATATATAAACATAAGCTCACACTGCCCGATTGCGGCAACTGCTTGCTTTTCCTTGGTGGAATGAGGTCTTTCGGAAATCCCGAGCTGACCGAGCCCGACGCCTATCGCACCCGAAGATACCAAAACAATATCATATCCGCGGTTTTTGAGGTCGGATATACAACGCACAAGCTTTTCTATTCTGCAAAGATTGAGCCTGCCCGTTTCGTGCGTAAGCGTAGAGGTTCCAACCTTAACGACTACTCTTTTAACAGAATGCATCTATGTAACCTCCGTAAAATGAATTAATTCTTATTATACTATACATTTCTGAAATTTGCAATAAAATTTGATAAAATTTATAAGGTATTGTAAAAATATATAAAAAATCACTTGCCGTATCTTGACAAGTGATTTCAATGCGGCGAGTGATGTTAAATCCGAACCCAAGGCAGAATTTTCTATTTCCTCGAAGGTAATAGTTACTGTACCGCCTTTGTAGTTACAATCAATTATAATTTTGTCATATAATAAGTAAACAGAGTTAAGAAAGATGTTTACAAGCCTTCTGCGATGTTCCAATTAAGAGCCACTTGCGGTATTATGGGATTGTAATACGTTTCGGTACATGCAAATATATCGGTTTGCGCTTCAGCTTTTGTTTCGTAATGCTTGTGATGAATGAGCCAGCATTTTGACAGCTTAAAGGTTCTCGGCAAGCTGCTTGCGAAGAGCTCGGTTTTCAGCTTCAAGCTCACGCTGACGCTTGTCGTTGCGGTTTTGCCTGTAGGTTGCACCTGCTGAAAGCCGGCGCGTTTGAGTCATGACTTAAGAGTGTCGATGCATATCCCGAGTTCGGCAGCAACCTCTTTGGAAGGGCGACCTTGCTCGATGACCATTTTAATCGCACCACTATTAAATGCCTCGTCATAGCGAGGTGGCATTGTTCCTTTTTTGGTTGACATAAAAATTCCTCCTTTGATTTTGGATTTGTTTGTATCAATTCAATTATATCACACTTTTTCTGCCAATCAAATCTGGGAAGGAGGCACGATTGCTTTACGTTGAAGTCAAAAAAGATTAAACTTTAGGAAATATCATTAAAACTTTGTCTTACGCCTGATACAATAGAAAATTAATATAAAAGCAATGAGGAAAATTAGAAAATATTTATAAGAAAAAACTCTTAAAACTGAAAAAGCCCGAATATTCAAGCAAAATTCAGATTGCATATTTGGGCTTAATACAACAAGACTGATGTTTCCGTAATTAATTTCATTGGTAAATTCCTACCCCCGTTTTTGTGCATATGGAAAAATTTGAAAAAAATGGATCAAATTCTTGACTTCACTCGCTTTTAGTGTTATAATTTAATAGGTAGTAACATAATTACTTGATGACCACATAATGATAATTATGTGGAATTTAACTGATGAAGGCGTATTTGGCATAATATATGCGAACTGTATGAAAATATAAAAATTGCGATGTCATAATTAGAATACTGGAAAGATGAAAATTAATTTTGCATATAAATGTGAATATGAAGGAGAAATAACAAAATGAAAAAGTTTAAAATGTTTATATTATTGTTGTGTTGTTTCACGATGCTATGCTTTCCTTGTCAGGCGGAGACATCACCACCGCATTTTGAGGTGAGTGCAACAGCTGATGCTGTAAAAGTGGATGATATTATATATCTGCTTGTTAATCTAAAAGATAATGCAGGTTTTGGTGCTGCACAGTTTTGTGTCACATATGACAAAGATAAGTTGTTATTAGAGAATGCAACATTGGGTGAACTTATACCAAGCGGAGCTATTACTTCTATAAACACAGACATTATCGGCGAAATAAATTTTTCTGTAATATCCATTCAGGACATAACTGATAGTGGAACGTTGTTGGTGTCAAAATTCAAGGTACAGGATGGCGGAACAGCCAAATTTGATTTTAAGTTGCTTGCTTATGCTGACAGTACCGGCACAAGCCTCAACTCAACAAGTAACGATACCGAAATCGTAATAGAATCAGATACGACTTCAGATGAATCAGAAAATGAATCTGCAGATGTTCCTGAAATCGATACACCGAGCGCAAGACCGAGTGGTGGTACAAGCACTAAACCGGCAAAACCAACCGATACTAAAAAAGAAGAAGAAAAAATAGAGCCCATACAACCCGAACCACCAAAAGAAAACAAGCAGATTTCTTTTTCGGATATAGCAGAAACCCATTGGGCATACAATCAAATTCACAAAGTTGCGGAAATGGGCTTGTTCAGCGGAACGGGAGAAAATATTTTCTCGCCTGATTTACCGATGACAAGAGCAATGTTCGTAACGGTGCTTCACAGATATGCCGGTAGTCCCGAAGCAGAAAAATCAGATTTTTCCGACATTGAAGATAGTTGGTACACAGATGCAGTTTCGTGGGCAGCACGGAATGGAATTGTATCGGGCACCGGAGAAAACAAATTCTCACCGGATGAATACATAACACGAGGGCAGATTGCTACCATACTTTGCAGATACAAAAATGGTAAAAGCCTTGATGTAAATTCTATAAATAGTTTCAATGATTCGGGCACAATCCCTGATTGGGGTAAAGAGTCAATTGCTTGGGCAATTGAACAAGGACTAATTATGGGGCGCACCGATGGCAATATAGCATTTAACGACAATGCCACAAGAGCAGAAACAGCGGTTATATTTACAAGATTTTTAAATATAAGATAAGAAAGGAAAAGGCAAAATGAAAAGTATGAAACAAATTATTTCAATCCTTTTAACTTTGGCAATGACAATGAGCATGGTAACAATACCTGCTCTTGCCGAAGAAGCAGAAATCGAAAAGGTTATAACAGATAATACTGTTTTAACAGAACCTTTCGATGTAACAAACGAAGAAGAGGTCGATGCAGGTCTTTATCCTTATGACCAGAAGACTGTTATTGTAAAGCTTGCCAAAAAGGCTAATGCAATAGATGTGGAAGGCATTGTACGCATAGAATATCTTTTTAAAGCAAAAGACGGATTCTGGTACACTGCACATCTTGCAGATGGTGTGACACCTAAAATGGCAATTGAAGCTTTGCGAAGCACATCTTCTGTTTTACTTGCAGAATATAACTTCCTGTATGAAACAGGTGCGACAACTCTTTGTGATAACGAGGGTGTTTCTGCAGACGTAAGCAGTAATGGCAAATCCAAAGACCAGTGGCACTTAGATAGTTGCGGCTTCCAGAAAGCGTGGAAAAAGCTGAAAAACGATAAGAAGAACCCCGGTGGTGATTCAGGCGTTATTGTTGCGGTTATCGACACCGGTGTTGACTATGACCATGAAGATTTAAAAAACAATATGTGGACGAATCAGGGCGAAGTTCCCGGTGACGGTATAGACAACGATAGAAATGGCTATGTAGACGACTACTATGGTGTAAATATCGTTGCTAAAAAAGGCAATGGTGATGATGACCATGGTCATGGCACACATGTTGCAGGTATCATTGCGGCAGGCAATAATAATGTAGGTGTTGTTGGTCTTGCTTATAACACCAAGATTATGGCAATCAAAGCAGGTCAGGCGAGCGGATATTTCTTAAATACCGATGTTTGTAAAGCTATTGACTATGCAAGAGAAAATGGTGCAGATGTAATCAATATGTCATTTGGTTCTACTGCAACAACAATTGCAGTTCAGGATGCTTTAGAAGAAGCATACACCCATAGTGTGCTTGTTGCGGCTGCGGGTAATGATAGTGCGCCAAACGAAGGATTACCTTGCTACCCTGCGGCATATAGCTTTGTATTAGGTGTAATGAGTGTTGATGACTACGGCGTAGAATCATCTTTTACAAATTATGATGTAAAAAGGTTTAATGATGTCGAATACGAGCTTTATGCACCGGGTAATGCAATTACAAGTACCATTCCTAATGATAAATATGCAACATGGAATGGTACATCTATGGCGGCACCGATTGTTTCTGCTATGGCGGCGGTTATAAGAAGTGTTTATAATGACTCTGATATGTATCCGACAAAGTTTATCTACGGTCAGCTTGCATCAACATCCGAAAGATATGCAGAATGTTGTGATCCGGATTCACATGGACCTCACAACCTTCCTCAGATTGCAAATCTCTATGATGCACTTTACAAACTTCCGCATCCTGAAATTTCTGTAAGTAATTACACAACTTTTGATACATCAGATATTGATAAAAATAACAACGGTGACGGCACAATCGACTCAGGTGAAACAATTACGCTTGGTTTTGAACTTCGTAACCGTTGGGGTATGAGCGAGGATACAATTGTTACAATTGATGCTCTTTCTCCTGCCGATATTCCAAATCCTTATGTTGAATTTTCTGCAGATGGTGAAAAATTTGGTGATAGTGCAAGTATAAACTATAAGAGTGTTGGTACATACTCAACACAGGACTGTGGAAAAATTATTGAGAATGATTTATGGACGGGATGGGAAAATCCTTTCTATTTAAAGGTTGCACAAGATGCACCAAATGAAACAATTCTTGCAATCAATGTAAATGTATCTTGCAAAAATGCACTTGATGAAGAGGATAAATCAACATATTCATCAAATGCGACAATAAATCTTATTGTTAAAAACGGAATTATTCTCCCTCAGATTATTGACGAGGATATGACACTTACAAAAGATAACTATTATATTATTCAGAACCAAACTGTTATTGAAGAAGGTGCAACAGTTACAGTTACCGAGGGCACTAATATTCAGTTCTGGACAAATGATAAAACAGATGCTTATGCCGATCAATATATGGCAAGTCTTGCCGTAAAGGGAAAACTAAATTGTATCGGCACAGAAGAAGAACCTGTTAAAATTTTTCCGAGTGACTTGATGGGAAATTACCGTGTGGAAATTTATCAGGACGGCGGAGAAATATACTATAATCATACAAATATTACAAATTTATTCTCTGAAACCGACAGTTACAATAGTAAACGTGCATTTACAAAGGCTGAAAATTGTGTGTTTAATCAAAATTATAAAGGTTATTTGTCATACAGATATCTATATAATGGCAAAATAGAATCGAATAGTAGCTCTCCTGAATTTAATGGTGGTTTTGCTAAAAATTGCGTGTTTTATAAGCTTGGCACCGACTATTCAAACGGATGCTACTTGAATATCAATTGTGACACTTGTATTTTTGTTGACAGCAATATTGAATTTGACATCTACGGTAAAAATACATTTGAGAATTGCGTTTTTTATGGGAATAACAATTATTGGGATAGCACATCAAAAGGAGGAACAAGTTCCTATAAAGTATGTCAATTTCAAATAAGCTCACTTGAAAAAGTTGCACGAGATGAAGTGAGTGGAAATACATATTTAAATGTAGAAGCCGTGTTGACCTGTAATGATATAAAGCCTATAAACAAATTGGCAGAGTTTATGGGCGGTCATTTAGCATATATCGAAACTAAAGAAGAATTGGAATTTTTGAAAAATTCCGGGATGTATGGTATTCTTGGTGCAAAATACGAAAACAAAAATTACCAATGGTTAAATGGAGATAAAATTAATGATTTTGTTACACCGTCAAATTCTGATGTATTTGGTTACTTGGCTCTTTTCAGCGATGGTACCGTGAAGAGTATTAAGAGTGGTTACGGTTCTTATGTCATCGAACTCCCTGATGAAATTCATATAGAAGAACTTTCTTTTGCAAAAGAAAGCGTTATAATGGATACCTCTGTTACTTATCAAGCAAATGCACAGATTTATCCTTCAACTGCAATGGATAAAAAAGTTCTTTATTTCTCAAGCAATACTGCTGTTGCAACTGTTGATGAAAACGGACTTGTAACACCGATTACAGCAGGTACTGCTACAATTTATGCCTTCTCTGAAGATATGCAGGTATCTTCATCCATGGAAGTTGTTGTAAAAGACGAAGTTAAGGCAACTAAAATTAACGTTCCTGAAAAACTGAAAATAAATATTGGAGAATCTGCAAGCCTGAATGCTTCAGTTATACCTGCAAACACAACCAAAAATCCGACATATATGAGTAGTGACGAAAGTGTTGCAACTATCGACACAGTTGGGAATATTACAGCAGTTTCAGAGGGTGAAGCGGTTATCACAGCATCTGTTTCAAATGGTGATGAAGTTTTAACTGCCGAAACTTTAGTTTCCGTTGTAGTGCCTGTAGAAACAATCAAATTTGACAGAGAAGTGTTTTATGTTAAACCGGGTGAAACAAAAGAAATTTTACCTGTTATAACTCCTGATAATGCAACTAATCAGAATTTGATTTGGGATTCTTCAAATCCTGAAATTTGTTATGTAAATGAAAATGGTGAGCTTGTTGGTGTATCGGAAGGTGCGGCTACCTTAAAAGCGACTGTTGAAAATACAGATTTATCGGCTTATGTAACAGTTTATGTCAGCAATGAGTATAGCTCTGCTCCTAAAATTGTAAAAGCATGGCCTTGTTCCGATGACTACAATAAAGGTTTGTTGTATATTATAACTGAAGATGGCAATCTTTGGCAATGGGGATATAACTCACGCGAGGGTGTGACTTATAAAAATGCTTCCAGAATTGATTTGTATAATGAGAATAACGAAAAAATAGAAGTAGCATCTATGGCATACTATAAAGGGAATAATTATTATAGTGTTGTTCTTGATAAAAGCGGGAGTTTATATAGAATTCGCACTGGTAGTCGCTACTTTCTAAGTAAAAATAGTGTACTTTCAAAAATAGCTGAAAACGCTGTGAGTCTTATCGAAGATGAAAGCACTTCGAGTCCTTCTGATTGTATAGCCATTATGCAAGATGGTTCAGTGATGGTGTTTGGAAATAACTGGGGTGGCAAACTTGGCGTTGGTGGAAGTGGGCAGTACATCGAAGATGGTGTAATCGTACGCCTTGATAACGGAGAGAAAGTTGTTGACGGGTACAGTTATGAAAACAAAACATATTTGCTGACAGAAAACGGTAATATGTATACTGCCGGTGGAAACTATGAAGAATTTACCAAGGTGTATGAAAATATTGAATATCTTAAGAATGGATACGCATATACAAACACAGACTACTGTAAGCTTTCTGATGCAACAAGTGGATTTAAACCTATTAAACATACGGGTATGATTAATGACAGTGTATATATAGAAGACGGGAAGGTATACTATTCCGAAACTAAAGCACTTTCACTCGACAATATTGTGGATGGTGTTCAATACTACACTGACTATCCTGCTAGCTGTTGTTTTCTGTTTATAACAGAAGATGAAGCATTATATTATTTACAAGGAACTTCAATTAATGACGACTCCAATCCCCAAAATATAAAAATATCGCCACTTTATATTGAAACACCACCTTCTTTAAGAGAAAACGGAACTAATCTATTAGATGTAGTTTGCGATGATAACGGCAATATAACTTCCGCAATATTGAAGGATGAACAGCTTACGCTTAACTTTGATTCAAATCTGACTGCCGGTGACCAATATAATTATATAAATGTAATAGAAAATGGTGTACAGGTAGCTGCTAAGAAAAACCTTGACCTTAATAAGTTAACTGTTCAGATTACAGGTGGATTTATTGAAGGTACGCAATATGTTTTGACAATTCCGGCAAAGGCATTAATAAACGACTCATCTATTTCAAATGAAGAAATCACAATAACATTTACTTATCAGCCGGATGGGAAAGATGTTGAAGAAGATGAAACTCCTGTTATTCCTGAAATTCCGGAAGAAAATGAGGAACAAAGCGAACAAAAACACATTCACGAGTTTGAAACAGAAACGGTAATGCCAACACTTGAAGCAGAAGGAAAAATTACAAATATCTGTGAATGTGGCGTAACAGCTGAAACAATTCTTCCTAAAGTAATTGAGCGCGATAGCTTTACTGCAGAAGATTACACCAAGCTTTATAACGAATTTGTTGAAAAGGGCTTCAATACTTATGTATCAGGAAGTGCCATTCTTAACCGACTTAATGACGATGATGTTTCAAAATGGCTCAGAATAACGGCACCGGAAGGTGAACAAAAATATGGCTTTGGCGGAAACTACTGGGGCACAACAAATCCTGAGCTTATCAATCATCAGATAGTTGACTACAATGACTTTATCACTTTAGGTGATATTAACGAGGGTGAGATTTTAACAAAAGCTCCCGAAAACACCTTCCCGTTTGTAACAGAAGCATATCTTCTTGATGCTGCGGGCGAAGTTCAGAGTATCGTATCAGGTGGTAAGGTTAAGTTTGTTGTTAAATTCAACCGTGATATGGATACTGTATACGGAGCAAAGGTGTTCTTCGGAAGCTCATATCCTTATGCGGAATATGAAATCGAAGGTTCATTTGCAGATGCAAGAACCTGGGTTGGTGAAACAGAGCTTAAAACTGTTATCGAAAACGGCTATCAGTTTATAAGAGTTACAGACGGTCGTACAGCAGCTGATGAAAACGGTGAACATCTAAAGCTTTATGATGACTGGGCAAGATTTGGTTTTGAGATTGATACCACAACTGCAATGGCAATGATGATGCAGGGTTATGCAGATAACGACGGCATTCATTTAGAGTGGATGCAGGACGATTATGATACCCTTGCAGGTTACAATGTATATCGCGCAGACAACGAAGACGGTAACTATGTAAGAATCAACAAAACAATCATTCCGTCTGACGAAAACACATTTACAGACACAGATGTTGAACCCGGTAAAAAGTATTACTACACATTTACTGTAGTTTTAACCGATGCTACCGATTCAAAGCCTGCAGGCAAGATTTCTGTTACTGCAAAGGATACTATGGCACCTGATGTTTACCATTCACCGGTATATACCGCAACAACAGGAAATAAGGTTATTATATCTGCAACAGTAAGTGATAATATTGGTATCGAAAACGCTACGCTTTATTACAGAGTGAAAGGCACAGACGAGTGGAAAACTGTTCAAATGAGCAAATCAAACAGCAAGTACACTGCTTCTATCCCTGCAGCTTTTGTGACAACAGAGGGTATAGAATATTATATTTCTGCATTCGACGGTGTGAACTACACCTTTGCAGGAAGTCATACAAGCGAAAATCCGTATGAAATTACAGTATATCAGGCAGTTGAAAATAATGCTAAAGGTGATGTTGACGGTGATGGAAACATAACCGTTCTTGATGCATTGAAACTTCTTAGGGCTATCTATGACGAAAGTCTTCTAACTCAGGAAGAATTCTTAAGAGCAGATATCAATGGTGACGGAAGTCTTTCTGCAGTTGAGGCACTTCGTATTTTGCAATATGCTAACAAAACTATCAGTAGTGTATTGTGGTAATGCGGAGGAAAGTTAATGAAAATTTCAAATAAATTATTGAGCCTTATGTGTATTGTGGCACTGCTGATTTCAGCAGTGCCTACGGTACAAGCGCAAGCAACACCGACTTTGTATTTTACTAATACTACTTTAACAGCAGGTGGTTCTTCTGCGTATTGTTATTTGAAAATGGATAATGCTGAGAATATTTCTGCAATGGATTTTCGCATCCTCTATGATGCAGAAAATATAGAGTTAGAAAAGATTTCTAAGACTGGAATTTCAAATCAAAGTGATGTAACAATTTCAATCAACAGTTCCGAAGCGGGGGTTATACACGTAACTCTTGTTTCACGAAATGGGTTAAACGGTAATAATTATTTTCTTTTAATGTATTTTAAGGCAAAGGAATCGGCTAAACCGGGCACATATCCTATATCGTTGCTTGTAACTGACATTTATAATTCATCACTCGATTCAGTTATTGCTACAACTCAAAATGGTACAATCACCGTAAAAGAAGGTACTCAAACAGTAAAAAATATAAGTTTTTCAAGTACGGTTTCACCATCTTCTCTGAAAGTTGGAGAAACAGTAAATTACAAATTAAGTGCAAGTAACTTAAATAGTCTTTCTGCAGGAACATTTGATTTTACATACGATGAAAATAAACTGAAGCTTAATGATGTTACATTGTCTTCTGCGATGCAAAATACGGTTTGCGATATCAACGATTCTATTGTCGGCCTTGTTAAGGTATCATTTGCGTCGGAGAAAGCCATTACATCGGGCGCTAATATGGTAACACTTAACTTAACTGCAAATGCGGCAGGTGATGCGGAAATTAGTTTTGTACCAAAGGATTTGTATGATTATTCATTTAATGGTATGTCGGGTAACACCCTTTCAAAATCCGTTTCAATTGCCGAGCCTGAAGTTGTGATAGATTATCCTGATTTAAAGATTGTTCCTCCTGAGAATATTTTCTCGGATAAGGAATTTGAAGTTCAGGTTCAGTTAGAAGGCGGTAGCGGTATCCGCGCTGGTGATTTTGTTGTGAATTACGATGATTCTGTTTTTGAATGTGTCGGCGTGAATGCCGGAACTATTAGCGGTGCGTGGATTGTTACAGATAAAAACTTTTTAGATGGTAAAGCAAGATTTTCCTTGATGTCAAATATTGATATAGCAGAAGATTCTGTTTTAGCAACACTTACCTTAAAATCAAGAGAAAATATTGATTCCAAATCCAGTATTACCATATCGGGTTCGGGTGTAAACGATGTTAAGTTCAACACTGTAACACTCGAATATGTTGGTGCCGAAATCAAGGCCGTTCGTCCCGAATACACAGTTAATTTCTATGATGAAGACGGTGTAACTCTTTTGCTTACACAAAAAGTAATGTCGGGAAACAGTGCCATAGCACCTGATGTTGTTCAGATTAAGAAGAATAACAATTCAAACCATCTAAAATTCTCAGGATGGGACAAAGATTATTCCAAAATCACAGATAATACGTACATTACTGCAGTGTATACTGAAGAAGCACATAAGTCAGTTACTGACAAAGCTGTAGCACCCACATGTACAGAGCCGGGTATGACTGAAGGTAGTCATTGCTCGGTTTGTAACGAGGTGTTAGTTGCACAACAAGT
>ERZ827440.2145-NODE-2145-length-18290-cov-6.364190_pt1 | contig 18290 bp, 22 predicted proteins | sample MGYA00519774_ERZ827440 | MGnify/ENA primary metagenome ERZ827440 (study PRJEB31778, sample SAMEA3449302) | human gut metagenome | biome: human gut; feature: human-associated habitat; material: faeces | place: United Kingdom | collected 2010/2012 ... | reverse complement strand
TCATGCTGAAATAGGTCTTGAAAATGTTGGCGTTGTTTTAGAAGATGAAAAAGCTAATGAGATTTTAGAGAAAATAAGAGGATAGTTTTATAAGAATTTATAGAATTTTAGATAAAAAATATAATAGTATTATGGAAATTTCTAATTGTAGATTTAATTTTAAAATCTGAAATAAAATAATAATATGAAAAAATTATTACAGTCGCTTTCTAAAATTGATATTTCAAAGGTTGTAGTTGATTTTAGATACTCGAAAGGATGGAGCGAAATTAATTGGCTTAACTTGGAAGATAGATACAAGAATTGAACCACATCCAATAACAGCAGAGAATTATAGAAAAGTTTCAAATCCATTTGTAAAAGAAGTTAGAGATACTGGAATAAAGGTTGCATAAAAATAAAATATATTAAAGGTCGCAGAGCTTGTTTGTGATATAGAATGGGCAATTATTACCAAAAAGCAATTTTCAAGAAATTGAAAGTTGTTTTTTTTATATATATCAAAGAAAATTAAAATTCATCTATTAAGTGCGAATCTAAAATAAATACAAATTTATCAAATAATGAAACTTTTTTTATGGTGGAATATGTCTTATAGGTATATCAAGTTTGCAAATAAGATATCATGATATGAGGAAATAGGGATGGACGAACTAGTAAAAAGAGCACAACATGGTGATAAAGAGGCATTTACAGAGCTTATATTATTATTAAAAGCAGATTTATACAAAATAGCAAAGACAAGAATAAAAAATGATGAAGATATATATGATGCAATACAAGAAACAATGATTATTGCTTTTAAAACAATAAAAAAGCTGAAAAAAATAGAAAGTTTTAAACCATGGATAATTAACACATATAATAATTTATATAAAAAAACATGCAAAAATAAGGTTATAACATTGGAAAATGTCGAGTCTTATAGTTCCTTAAATTGCTCTGATTATGATAAGGTTGAAACAATTCTGGATTTCAATTTTATCTTAAAGAATTTTAAGTATGAAGATAGAATAATTATTATTTTATATTATATGGAAAAATTTACTGATAAAGAAATTGGAGAAATATTAAAATTAAAAGAAAATACTGTTAAAACAAAAAGAACAAGAATAAAAGAATATATTAAACATGTCTTTAAAGAAGGGGGTCTAGATTTTTATGGATCAATTAGATAAAAAATTATATAATGACTTAAACAGTAAAATAGAAATTCCAAATGAACTTGATACAGTTATAAAAAATGGATTAAATAAAAAGAAATCAAATGTTTTAAGTTTCAAAAAAATTGCATCATTTCTTATTATAACTTTTGTAACTTCAGGTATAGTTTTTGCTGGAAGTGTAGTGTATGATAAAAATATATGGAAAGAGCCAGAAAGAGTCGTTGCTGAATCTGCAGAAAATAGTAATAATAAAAACGAGATTAAACAAAGCATAATATCAGAAGATAATGCAAGAAAAAAGGCAAATGAAATATTGGAAAAATTTGGATATGGAAGTGGTAAAATAAAGACAATCAAATTAGAAAATCATATAGATGATTACGATTCAAATTGGAATATTACTATAGAAAAAAATATTATTATAAGTATTGATGGTAATGAAGATGAAGGATTTAGTATCCGAAATGATAATATATTGAATAAAGGGATAACAAATTATAGGACAACAAAAGAAGAAGCTAAAAATACAGCTAAGGAAATAGCACAAAAGTATGCTTATGACACAAAAGAGTATGGTTATATAAAGGTTGAATCAAATTTAGATTCAGATAAGGATTCATATATATATAATGTTACTTTTTGTAAAGAATATAACGGTATAAAAAATCCGTATGAAAGTATTCATATTTCATTTATTCCAGAAATAAATGAAGTATATGGATTTACATTTGTTAATAAAAAATTTGAAAATAATTCTGTTGAAATTACAAAAGAGAAAGCCGAGAAAATTGTTTTGAGTGAAGAACAGAAACTCCGTGCAAAGTATAAAATGTATAATATAGGAAAATTAGAGGCAGAATTAAAAATAGTATCAATGAATGGATATGCAAACTTTAGAGCAAATGAATATGAACAATTACATGAACAAACTTCTGAAAACTGTCCATATGAAAAGTGGGTGTTTTATCGTACAGAGTCACGAATTAGAATGGCTTGGCAAGTAAAAGTAATATATGGTATACCAGATAATATAAATAAATCTGGCGTAAGTTATAATATAAATGATGAAAAATTTAGTTATTATATAGATGCAACTACTGGAGAAGTTATAGGAGGAGGAAGTATTTTTTAATATATAAAAAGTAAGAAAGGCTACTGAGAAATAAAGTAAATTCCAATAGTAGCCTTTTTTTGAAGAAAGTTCCCCTCAGATTCAAACAACTTATTTATTGTGATTTGAAAAATTTAGATGGAAGTCCAACTTATAAAGAAGAATGAGAAAGTGAAAAAATATAAAGGAGTTTAGAAAGTATGCCAGCACTATTATTATACAAAAGTATAATATAATAATGAATTTGGAAAAAATAAAATTAATAATGAGAAAAATATTGACACACACAAAAGCGTACGTTATAATAAGAATAGGAAGGTGATAAAAATGACAAATGTTAATATAACGAATTTTAGAAAAAACATTTATGAAATGATAGAAACAACGATAGAATATAATGAACCACTTAATATTACAACTAAGAAGGGGAATGCAGTAGTTTTATCAGAAGAAGATTATAATAGCCTAATTGAAACCTTATATATTTCATCAATACCAAATATGAAAGAAGAAATAATAAAAAGAGCTAATGATGAAAGTAATGAATTTGTAAATGAAGATGAGGTGGAGTGGTAAGTGTACAAAATTCAATATCATAAAAAGGCAGTAAAAGAAATTGAAAAATTAAAAATGAATAAATTAGATATAAAAGCTAAAAAATTAATAGATATAATTAAAGAAAATCCATATCAAAATCCGCCACCCTATGAAAAATTAACAGGAGATTTAAAAGATTATTATTCAAGAAGAATCAACATACAACATAGATTAGTATATCAGGTAATAGAAAAAGAAAAGACTGTTCGAATTTTAAGTATGTGGACACACTATGAAAGTATATAAAATTTATAGTTTGTTTTGGGTATAGAACGGTCAACCAATAACGAATCTATTCGAACTAATGGAATAGACAAAACAAAAATCAATCAGTAAAATGGTTGATTTTTTTTGTTGGCAAAAAAATCATCCGAAAAGAAAGGGTGGTGTAAAAATGCAGATAATTAAAGAAAAAATTGAATTTGAGAAATCTTTAAAACAGCGATTAGACTTTATATGCGAATTTTCAAATGTTACTCCAATATTTATTAATGGCAGTATTAGAAAGATTGATAAAACAAATCTTTCATATATTGAGCCACATAGGGTAATTGTAAAAGGAATTACATTCTTGTTTTTCAATTATTCAAATGATATTTATGTTTCTAATTTGACAAATTTTTTTAGCAAAGGAGGTTTTTGAATGGACGAAGAAAAGATGTGGATTATATATGCGTGTATCAACAGAAGACCAAGCCAAAGAAGGTTTTAGTTTGCCAGAGCAACGAGAAAAATTAGAAATGTTTTGTAAGTTTAAGGACTATGAAGTTATTGACTACTACGAAGATATTGGAATAAGTGCAAAAACTGGTAATTATAGACCTGAATTTGAAAGGCTAAAGGAAGATATAAAAGCAAGAAAAATAAATACTATTGTTGCATTAAAGCTAGATAGAATTACTAGAAGTATATACGATTGGGAAAATTTGATGACTTTTTTAGATGAAAATGAAGCTTATATTGATTGCGTTAATGATGAGATAAATACTACAAATGCCAATGGTAAAATGATTTCAAGACTTTTAATGAGCGTTAGTCAAAATGAAATTGAAAGAACAAGCGAAAGAACTAAAGTTGGAATGGCTGGGGCAATAAAAAGTGGTCATATACGACACAGAGCTCCATTAGGATATAAGCATGAAAATAAGAAATTAGTAGTAGATTATGCGACAAAGGATATAGTTGTTAGGATTTTTGATTTATACTATAACGGATTTTCTTACAAGAGAATTAGCAATTTGTTTAATGAAGAAAAGGTTTTAGGAAAGACAAATTGGAGTGATACAGGAATTCTTACTATTCTTGGAAATGAAGTTTATAAAGGAGATTTTGTACATGGAAAACGCACTAAACATCCTACATATTATGAGGATGTGGTTGAGCCAATCGTTTCAAAAGAAATGTGGGAAGACTGTCAAGTTCAAAGAAAGAAAAATTCAAGGAGTTATAAACGAACGCTTACTTATTTATATTTGCAAAAAATTAAATGTCCAAAATGTAATAGAATATTAGGAGGCAAAGCAACAACTAAGAAAAACGGAAACGCATATTTTTATTATTACTGCAATGATTGCAAAATAGAATTCAGAGAAAATGTTATAACGGAGTATTTTAGTCAATTCATAAAGGAATTAACAGAGTACGATTCAGTAGTTAATCAGTTCTTTTTACCTATGATAAAGCAGAAGTTTGATGAGCCAAAAGAACAAATTGAAAAGGAAATGAATAATCAAAAAAATAGATTAGAAAGAATTAAAAAAGCGTATATTGACGGTATTTTTGAAATAGAAGAATACAACAAAGAAAAGCAAAAAGTTGAGAAAGCTATTACTGAATTAGAAGAAAAACTTGGTACAACTAACAGCACTGAAGAACTATGTTTTACTCCAAAAGATATACTTCTAAAACGAGATATAGATTATATAAACAAGCTAAAACTAAACAAAGAATATACTGAAAAAACTAAAACTTGGAAGGATTATACACGAGATGAACATGCTGATTTAGTAAGTTAAGAAGTTTATAAATGATTTAAGAGAAAGATATTTATAGGAGATGTTGCTATGGCAATTACACAATTATATAAAAGATTTACAAGACTAGATTCACTAATTAAATATGTTATGAACGGAGATAAAACAGATTAAATATGTTATGAACGGAGATAAAACAGATGAAATGAAATATGTTTCTGGAGTTAATTGTTTGCCTGAAACCGCCTTTGAAGAAATGAACAATACTAAAAATAGATTTAATAAAGGCAAAGAAAAAATAATAGGCTATCATCTAATTCAATCATTTGCAAAAGAAGATAATGTTACACCAGAAAAAGCTCATCAAATTGGATTAGATTACGCAAATGAAATATTCGGCAAAGATTTTGAAATTGTAGTTGCTACACATCTAAATACAGAGAACATACACAATTACATTGTAATTAATTCAGTATCATTGAAAACAGGAAAAAAGTTCTATGATAATTATTGTTCAAGAGATTATATTAGAGCCACATCAGATTTTATATGCCAATATTATGGGCTTTCTACACTAGATAAGCCCTGGAAAAGAAAAGGTTACTACAAAAAGTTTGCAAATGAAAATCCATATTTACAAATGATTAAAAAAGATGCTGATAGATGTATTCAAAATGCCTGGTCTGAAAGAGATTTTAATAGTAGAATGTCTAAGTTAGGATATGAAGGTATAATAACAGATGAAAATGGATTAATAGTTTATGATGATATAAGAGGTAGAGCAGTATTTTTAAATAAATATTTCGGCGATAAATATTCGTATCAAGAAGTTAAGAATAGAATTCTTTATGACAGACCTGCTGAACCAAATTATAATGCAAATGGAAAAAGATATATAGCTAATAAAGAAACATATGAAAAAATGCTTGAAATAAGAAGAACAAGAGAACTTAAAAAGTTGCCATTATTATATTTGCTTTTTTGTTTGTTATTAAAGATTGATCCACTACCTGTCAGAATGGACTTGGGCAATGTTAGAATACCACTAACTAAAGAAATGAAAATTGAGCTAAAATATATGAATCAATTATCGAGACAAGCAGTTTTATTAAGTAAAAATAAAATCGGCTATCTGGAGGATTTAAATGATTATAGAGGCAAACTAGAAGATGAAGTAAGAACTCTAAAAGGAACAAGAAAAAATTTGCAAAGAAAGAAAAGAAAATCTGTAAAACAGGAAGATATTGATGATTTTGACAAACAACTTAAAGAATTAGCACCAAGAATAAAAATTTTAAATGAGGACATTCAAAAAATATATATGATTGAAAGAAGAACTATTCTTTGGAAGAAAGAAGTTGATAAAGCTATTATTAAAGAAAAACAGAGGTTAAAAGAACTTGAGCAAATTAAAGGTAAAGGGAAAAGTAAGAAATATGTTAGCGGTAAAATTTGTTCAAAGTATTGTTTTTATTGGAATTGTTATGATAAAATTTGTTTGAGAGATATAGAGATGTTGGGCAATAAAAATAATTAAACAATTGTTAAAATTTTGTAGAAAATTGGAAGGTAAAAATGACAAAAGAAGAATTTATTAATAAGTTAAGTAAATCTAATGACAGGTTGTCTATAATAAAAGAAATTAAGTCAATAAGAGATATAGGATTAAACAACTTTGTTGAATTAACTGATATTTTATGCGAGTATTTATCAAAAGAAGAAATTTTTGAAATTGTTATTGGAGAAAATTCAAAAAAAGATGAATTTAAAGGAGTAGACAAGTTTAAATTACTCGTTTCTTTAAATGATGAAAATATTCTTGGTTTTATAAAAGAAAACAGAGATTGGATGAAAGAAAATGGGATAAATATTTCAGATATAACTATAAGAATGAATCCGAATCAACAAGTAGAATTTGTACGTCAATTAATTAACAGTGATATGGCATCAATAAACGAAATGCGTGAAGTTGTTGCATTGATGAGTACAGTAGCTAAAAGAAAAATTAGTATAGAAGAAATACCTGATGAATGTAAAGAAGCTTATGAAATTGAAAGGTATGAAGTAATCAGAGGTAATTATAGATATGGCAAAATTAAAGTAGATTTAGACGGGGATTTATCAAGATATAGAGGTCTTGACAGGTTGATTTGCTTAGGTGGGGATAATACAGATTTTGAAAGAATGAAAAGACTTATAGAAATTTGTCCAAATATGAAAGTTCATAATGATGATGATGGTCAAGGTTTCCCATCTACCGCAGAGGAATACCTTATGGCAAAAGAATGGATTGATAGATGTATTTCACAAATTCCAGAAGATTATACAGTTTTGCAAAAAATTGCATTAGTTGATAATATGATAGGGCGACAGTTTTGTTACGCTCCAGATTTTGAAACAGAAGCACATAGTGAAGAAGATGCAAGAGCAGTGTGGAAAGTAATTGCAAATAGAAATGGTGTATGCTTGGGTATTGCAAAAGTTGAAGAAATCATGTTAAAAAGATTTGGAGTGGATGTGGAGTTTATACAATCTGAAAATCATGCTTTTCTAAAAATTAATGGATTGGAAATAAAAAAAGCAGATGGAACAATAGAAACTGGAAGTAGTATTATAGATCCAACGTGGAATTTGGCAGCTCATCGATTTAGGGGAAGACCAACTAATTTTTTAGTTAGTTATGATGAAATAAGAAGACATGATATTTTGCCAGATGGTATGGACAGATTATGCCATAAAAATGATCGAGCACTTTCAGATGCTAATCTTATGTTAGATGAGCAAAATCTAATAGATTTATATAGAAGCATTGGGCTCATAAATGAAAATGGTATTTTTCCAATTGCTGAAATGAATGAAATGTCAGATAATATGAATGAATACAAGAGAAGCAATCCACAAGAAAATATTGATGGTCAGTTAAGAATTTTAAAAAAGTATTGCCCAGAATTTAATTCGTATATATATGAAAGTATGAAAATTTTAAGAAATAATTTACTTAATAAGCAAAATATGGGAGTTCAAAAAATTTCAGTTTCAAAAATACATAGTAAACGCGATGCAGACGGTACCCCACTTATTTGTGTTTATGCAATGGATGAAAATGGAAATGAAATGTTTTTTGTAGCAGATAAAGAATCAAAAGGTTTCAAAAATCACAGCAGGGAAGAATTTTTAGAACAATTTGAAAGATTTCAAGCAGATATAGAGAAAAATGGTAAAAGAAGTCCTTGGGATAGAGATGAAACTGGTGAAGGTATAATAAAAATTGAAAATGAATATGAGGGTGAGAGATGAAAGTGTTAAAAAAGGTTCTAGAATATTTTAAAAAAATATTTTATAAAAAACAACGCCAAATGCTTGTTGAAGCCAACAATAAAAATGAATATATAGAAAATAGAACAAAAGAAGAATTTATTGGACAATTAAAGATTAGAGATAGTAAGCCATTAAAGGTTGAAACTGAAATTTGTGTACAAAATGGATTAGGATTTGAAGGGAAAATAAAAGGGTAAAGTGTAGTTTTATGCTATGGAAAATTTAAGTATAATGCAACAATTAATAAGTCAAAAAAATGAATCATAATGAGGTGGTATATATGAATAAAAAAACTTTTTTTCATAACAAAATAATAATTAGAATTGCAGTAATTCAAGTAATTATGAGTTTTATCTTAATAAAGTATTGCAATTCAAATGTACTAGCCTATGTATATAACTCAACTAATAACTATGTAGGAAATAAATACGCTGCAGAAATGGTAATACTATTAATAATTATAGTATATTCGCTATGGAAATCCAAAAATAATTATATCAGATATATTAAATACAAGAAAATGAAGGTTGAAGAAGGAAAAGCAATAATTACTTCTTTTAATGGTGCAGTATACCATAGAAGATATTTGTCTGAATACACATATTCATATAAATATAATGTTGATAATGAAACATATAGTAAAAGTATTGTAAATTGAAAGATGTGTATAACAAAGGAGATATAATAAAAATTCTTTGTGATATAGAGAATCCAGAGGAATCAATAACAGAGGAGGAATATAATTATGCTATTTCAAAGAGTAGCATAGTGGGTTATTGTATATTATTCGGAGTGAGTTTATTGATTTTTATAGCATTGGTATATGCATCAATATAAAGAATAATTAGAATGGAGGAAAAACAATGAAAACAAAGGGAAAAGGGCTATTAAAAAGTAAAGAATTTAAAATAATGTTGTACTATATATGTATGGCAATACTATTTTGGGGTGTATATTCTTATTTATTTCCAAGCAATGATTCAATATTTAAAAGTACAGATTTTAATAGTATAATGGGTGATATAGCTGATATATTTGTTAATGGGATATTTTTTATACCTGTATTGATAAAAGTTTTTGTTATAGTTATTGTTATAATAATTCAAATTACTGCAAATTTTTCAAAAAAAATAAAAGAAAGTTAAATTATGTAGCTTCAGTAATGAATTTAGTGACAAGCATAATAGTTTTTATAATTGGTTTAAATCTTTTCTTTGTATCAATAAGTTTGAATTCAGTTTCATTAATTTCATCAAGTATGATAATACAGGGAATGCTTACTTTTGATATAATTGCATCAATATTAATAATATCTAGCAATAGAAAAAAGAAAGAACAGAAATTAGATTTGTACAACATAGAAAAATAATGAATTTATGATAAGAATAGGAGAGATTTTTTAATGAAAAAGAAAAGTATTATATTGGGATTTGTTTCATACGTATTATTGTTAATAGCATATTTTATAAGTAATTATAGATTATATACACAAGAATATTTAAAAGTTTTGAAATATATGGATATTAAATATATTATGAGTTATGTGGCTATTATATTAGGTACACATTTTATTGTATTACTTATAAAAAAGAAAAGGATTAAGATATAGAGAAGATATTTTGGATAATATGGGAAGTACAGAATTAATTGCAAACCTATTTAGAATATCTCAAACAGAAAAAAGATTGAAAAAAGATAATGTAAATACAGAAAAAGAGGCTTGTGATACACATAATAAAATAGGAAAAATTGTTAGAAAAGCGATTAAAGAAGCGGAACGGAACAATGCCAGAAGACCTACCAACTCCTAAAAAGAGCCTAAAACAACTAGAAAAAGAAAACAGCAAAAGCCTAAGAAAAAATAAATAATCCCAAATCCTATCTTGCTAAATCCAAAAACATATGCTAAATTATAAATACAAACTGATTGATATTTGTATCAATCGTTACAAATTCCAAGTTGTAAACAACTACAACAACGGAACCAAAGTAGAGGAAAACAAACTTTTACGTCTTTCTATTGAGACTGTAAGGGTTTGTTTTTTTGTGGCATCAAATGTGAATTAATGAAATATATTTTTTTCACTATACTATTTAAATTATAAAATTTGGGTTATATAATATTTTATAAAAAGAACAGGATATATAGAAAAAATTAAAAAAGTTATTATATTAGATTTAGATAAAACTTTATAAAATAATGCAAGAGAGGACACAAAAAATGGATAAAAGTATAAAAAATGGAATAATAGGTTTTGTAGTTGGAGATGTTTTAGGAGTTCCAGTTGAATTTATGACAAGAGAAAAATTAAGAAAAAATCCAGTTGTAGATTTAAGAGAGTATGGAACACATAACCAACCATTAGGAAGTTGGTCAGATGATACTTCAATGACATTAGCAACAATGGATTCCATAATACATAAAGAAGAAATTGATACAACTGATATAGGGAATAGATTTTTAAATTGGTATAGAAAAAATGAATATACACCACTTGGAAAAGTATTTGATATAGGAAGAACAACTATACAAGCATTAGCAAAATATGAATTAAAATTAGATGAAGCAAAGAATTGTGGAGAAGAAGATGAATATAGTAATGGAAATGGCTCACTAATGAGAATGATACCAATCGCATACTATATTTATTATAAAAAGATTAAAGATGATAAAAAAATTTATAATATAGTAAAAGATGTATCATCAATAACACATAGACACGAAGTAAGTATTTTAGGTTGCTACATTTATGTTTCATTTATTTTAGGATTATTAAATGGATTAGAAAAAGAGCAAGCATATAAGAATATAAAAAAAATGAATTATAACTATTTTTCAAAAGATAGTTTAAAAAGATATGATAGAATTTTAAAAGATGATATTACAGTTTTAAATTTAGATAATATAAATTCAGATGGTTATATAGTTAATACTTTAGAATGTGTTTTATATATGTTTTTGAAATCTAATGATTATAATACAACTATTTTAGAGGGGGTTAATCTAGGAAATGATACTGACACAATAGGTAGTTGTTTAGGTGGACTATTAGGACTTTACTATGGTTTAGATAGCATAAAAGAAAGTTGGAGAAAAAACATAATAAAGTATGATTATATTATAGATTTATGTAACAAATTTGAAAATATTATTTTAGGAAAAAAAGGATAAAATTATAAATATATACAATTTAATAAATCAAAAAGCAATAAAAAGATTAGCAAAATATAAATGGAAAGTCATAATGTTGGCTCAGTAATAAAAGGAGATTTTACCCGTAATGAAATAGATATTTATGTTACATAAAAATAAAATATATTAAAGGTTGCAGAGCTTGTTCGTTATATAGAATGTGCAATTATCAAAAAATAGCAATTTTCAAGAAATTGAAAGTTGCTATTTTTTATATATCAAAGAAATTTAAAATTCATCTATTAAGTACAAATCAAAAATAAATACAAATTTATCAAATAATGAAACTTTTTTTGTGTGTAATATGTCTTATAGGTATATCAAGTTTGCAAATAAGATATCATGATATGAGGAAATAGGGATGGACGAACTAGTAAAAAGAGCACAACATGGTGATAAAGAGGCATTTACAGAGCTTATATTATTATTAAAAGCAGATTTATACAAAATAGCAAAGACAAGAATAAAAAATGATGAAGATATATATGATGCAATACAAGAAACAATGATTATTGCTTTTAAAACAATAAAAAAGCTGAAAAAAATAGAAAGTTTTAAACCATGGATAATTAACACATATAATAATTTATATAAAAAAACATGCAAAAATAAGGTTATAACATTGGAAAATGTCGAGTCTTATAGTTCCTTAAATTGCTCTGATTATGATAAGGTTGAAACAATTCTGGATTTCAATTTTATCTTAAAGAATTTTAAGTATGAAGATAGAATAATTATTATTTTATATTATATGGAAAAATTTACTGATAAAGAAATTGGAGAAATATTAAAATTAAAAGAAAATACTGTTAAAACAAAAAGAACAAGAATAAAAGAATATATTAAACATGTCTTTAAAGAAGGGGGTCTAGATTTTTATGGATCAATTAGATAAAAAATTATATAATGACTTAAACAGTAAAATAGAAATTCCAAATGAACTTGATACAGTTATAAAAAATGGATTAAATAAAAAGAAATCAAATGTTTTAAGTTTCAAAAAAATTGCATCATTTCTTATTATAACTTTTGTAACTTCAGGTATAGTTTTTGCTGGAAGTGTAGTGTATGATAAAAATATATGGAAAGAGCCAGAAAGAGTCGTTGCTGAATCTGCAGAAAATAGTAATAATAAAAACGAGATTAAACAAAGCATAATATCAGAAGATAATGCAAGAAAAAAGGCAAATGAAATATTGGAAAAATTTGGATATGGAAGTGGTAAAATAAAGACAATCAAATTAGAAAATCATATAGATGATTACGATTCAAATTGGAATATTACTATAGAAAAAAATATTATTATAAGTATTGATGGTAATGAAGATGAAGGATTTAGTATCCGAAATGATAATATATTGAATAAAGGGATAACAAATTATAGGACAACAAAAGAAGAAGCTAAAAATACAGCTAAGGAAATAGCACAAAAGTATGCTTATGACACAAAAGAGTATGGTTATATAAAGGTTGAATCAAATTTAGATTCAGATAAGGATTCATATATATATAATGTTTTAATATATAAAAATAAAAAAGGCTACTGAGAAATGAAGTGAACTCCAATAGTAGCCTTTTTTGAGAAAATTTTCTTCAAATTCAAACAACTTACTTATTGTTATTTATAAAATTTAGTATGTGGATAGACTATGAAAATATGTAAAATGCATAGTTTGTTTTTGAAATAAAATGGTTCAAACAAAGACCGAAAGAATTATAAAATTTATGCAAAAAAATATAGAAAAGATTATGTCATTATTGTAGAATTGAAATATAGGCATTTAAGGAAGCGATTTTATAATGTACTATAAATAATAATGAAAAATGGAGGAGTGATAGTAATGAGAAAAAGTACAATAACTGAAGATGAAAAAAAGAAGTGGTGGAATGGAATTCTATTTGAAAAGGATGATTTAGATGGTTTAATGGAGCTAGCTATAAAAAAGGCTTATAGAGATTTACAGAGAACAATGAGGGGATTTCCTAAGTCAGGAGAATCAAAAAAGAATGAAGGTAAAAAGCAAGAGGTGGCTTTAAGAGATGAAATTAAAGAAAATGCTAGAAAGTGTATAAGTGCGAAAATTAAAAATATGATTAATTGTAATATTACAGAACAGACTACTTTTGATAAATTACATGAAGATGCTTGTGAAGCACTAATAGAAGAATTTAAGGAAAATGAATATGAAGGTTTTACAATTGGACAAGCTCAAAAGTGGATAAATATGACATTTAAATATTTAAATTTATTGGATTGCAATGATATTGAAAAAATATATGAGTTTTGTCATATTCCAATAGATAGATATATATTGGAGTATATGTTAGGAGAAAACATAATAGAAAAAGAAAATTTTGAAAAGGTTATTCATTGGAGTAAAATAGAGAAATACCAAGATTATTTTGAAATTCAAGAAAAATTTAGAGAGAACTGTAAAGGTAAAATTCCATTGGATGAAGAATTTAAAATATGGAAAGACAAAAAACAAAAAGAAATTAAAAAATAGTAATTTGTAAGGAGAGACTTATGAATAAACAAGAAATATATGATTTTATAAAGAGCAAAAATATACAATAAAAAAATAATATGCGATGTGGGGTTTGTTTTGATACAGAACGAGTAAACATTGATAAAAATAAAGTCCAAAATGTCTTTAATTTAGATGATAATGTAGAGCCTGTATGTATAATAAACTTAGGATATAGGACAGATGACTGCCCAGAAAATCCAATGCATAATCGAAGAAAGAATATAAATATATATTTAACTATAAAATTTTTAAAGCAGACAGTTAGTCGGTAATTATCTGCTTTTATTGTTATTTTGTATATTGGATATAATAAATTATTTTAATTATCGTATAAATTTTAAAAATCGACCAACAATGCTATTACGAATTGTAAAAAAAAAATGATTTTTTCGGAATAAAATCAGATAATAATCATAGAGGTGAGTATATGAAACTTATAAAAAGAAATGAATATTTAGAAAGATTAATTAGTGTTATAGGAACTCCTGATATTAAAGTATTAACTGGAATTAGGCGTAGTGGAAAGTCAAAATTATTAGAAGCTTTAAAAGAATATATATTAGAGAATGTAAATGATGCGAATATAATTCATATAAACTTTAATATTCCTATATACGAAGATTTAATGGAATATCATAATTTATATAATTATATTGAAGAAAGATATAAAGATAATAAAAAGAACTTTATACTGATTGATGAAATTCAAATGTGTGAAGGATTTGAGAAAGCTATAAATGGTTTACATGCTTTAGAAAAATATGATATTTATATTACTGGCTCTAATGCATTTTTAATGAGTAGTGACTTAGCAACATTATTTACAGGAAGAACATTTTGTATTGATGTATATCCATTTTCCTTTAAAGAATATTTAGAATATTATCAATATAAATATATTCAAGAAGCTTTTGATAATTACGTTAAAGAAGGTGGAATGTCTGGCTCATATTTGTATAAAACACAAAAAGAAAAATACGATTATATTTCAGATGTTTATAATACTTTAATAGTCAGAGATATAAATCAAAAATATAAAATAAGAAATATAGATGTTCTAAATAATTTAAATAATTATTTAATGGATAATATATCAAACCTTACATCATCAAATAATATAACAAATATACTTAACAATAACAATGTGGCTATTACTGATAAGACTATAAGTAATTATATCAAGTATTTATGCAATGCATTTGCGTTTTATAAGGTTAATAGATATGATATAAGAGGCAAAAAATTATTAAGTACACAAGATAAATTTTATCTTTCAGACCATGCCTTTAGATATGCTTTGCTAGGAACAACAAATATGGACTATGGTAGAATATATGAAAATATTGTTGCAATTGAATTATTACGCAGAGGATATGAAATATATGTTGGTACTTTATATAATAAAAAAATAGATTTTGTTGCAACAAAAAGAAATGAAAAAATATACATTCAGGTATCTGACAACATTTCTGATGATAGTACATTACAAAGAGAAGTAAAACCTTTATTAGAAATAAAAGATGCATATCCTAAAATTATAATAGCAAGAACAAGACATGATTTATACCAATATGAAGGTATACAAATTTATGATATTGCTAATTGGTTATCTTAGGTAAAGTTAAATACAACTATTAGATAATTCTAAATTTGCAGGAAACTATAATATACCTCATATCATAAGACAGATAAAAGTATATTTAAAAAATGATACAGGAATCGACAATTATTAGAAAGTTAGAGATGTTGTAATCTCGAAAAAGAACAGGCAGTTATTAAGAGATAGTAGCTCTCAATTTTTTAAAGCAAATATTCAATAAAATTTTTATATGTACTTGAATACACATAAAATATATGGTAAACTTTAAAATATAAATTTTAGAGTAGGAAATAAATAGTAAAGACCTAATAAACGGGAAGTTGTTATTAGGGCAAATAAATATTTTTATGCTTATTTATTTTCGCATTCCGCTAAGAAAAGAAAAAAATTTTTAAGAAGAATATAATCTTCTCTTCTTTTGTTGCGGAAAAACAAAAAGAAAGGAAGTTTTTTTATGTCAAAAAACAAAAAAATTATATTATCATCAATATTATTAGCTCTATTAATAATTTTATCAAGAATTCTATCGATAAAAACACCAATAATGAAAATAAGTTTTGCATTTATTCCAACAATGCTTTGTGCTATATGGTTAGGACCAAAATGGACAGTATTGATAAATGTGTTAGGAGATGTAATAGGTGCAATACTGTTTCCAACTGGGCCATACTTTATTGGATACACAATAAGTACAGCCATTGCTGCTTATATATATGGAACATTATTATATAAAAAAAGCGAAAATATATACACAGATAAACAGTTCATTATAAGAGTTATAATTGCAACAATATTAGTTTCTATAATAGTAAATATGGGTCTAAATACACTATGGAAAAGTATTACATCGGGAAAAGCATTCATTGTGTTATTTTCAACCAGATTTATAAAACAAATAATAATGATTCCAATACATATAAGTGTTACTATTTTTTTGGAGAAAATATTAAGAAAGCCATTTGATAAATATTTAAGAGGTAGCGATGATTAATATAGAAAATGTATCATATAAATATAAAAATGGAAAAAATGTGTTAAAAAACATAAGTTTTTCCATAAAAAATGGAGAAATAGTAACAATCGTTGGAAAAAATGGATCTGGAAAATCAACAATAGGAAAGCTCATTTCAGGAATATTAAAACTGAAAGAAGGTAGTATTTTTATTGATGGTATGGATATATCAAAAAGGAAAAATAGAGAATTAATAAGTTCTAAAATAGGCATAGTGTTTCAAAATCCCGATAGTCAAATTATATTTAGTAATATTAAAGAAGAATTTTCATACATTACACAAGATGAAAATATTATTGATGATGCATTAAAATATGTGGATATGCTTGAATATAAAAATAAAGATTTATATTATTTATCGCTTGGACAGAAACAACGAATAATGATTGCTGAAGTATTAGCTAAAAAACCGCAATATATAATTTTTGATGAACCAACAACGATGATTGACAGTATTGGAAAAGTAAAAATTTATAAGTTAATTAAAAAGCTAAAAGATGAAGGATATACAATAATATGTATAACAAATTTGGCAGATGAAATATTATTAGCAGATAGAACTATAATTTTAAATAATGGTGAAATAGTAGAGCAGATCGAAAAATCAGAGCTAGTAGAAAAATCAAATATATTTGAAAAATACGAAATAAGAATTCCCACTTTATTAGAAATATTAGTAAAATTAAAAAGCAATGGAATTGAATTAGATAATAATGATGTTTTGACTGTTGACTCTTTAGTAAAAGAGTTGTGTGTAAAGATGAAAAAATAGGATGAAGGTGATAAAATGGAACTAATTAAATTTGGGATTTTTATTATAATAGCAACAATTATGTTTTTTTTACCAAAATCCATAATTTTATTTGGAACAATTATATTGTGTAATGTGGCAATAGTAATAGTTCTAAAAATTCCTATAGTGAAAGTTACAAAGCAACTATTCAAAATATTACCTTATGTTTTATTCACATTTTTTATTAATGTAATAATCAGCAGTATAAGTGAAGCAATATGGATTGCAATAAAGTTTCTGATAGTATGTAATATAACATATATATATTCGATAACAAGTACTAAGACAACTATTGCTAATACGATAAAAATGTTATGCAGACCATTAGTGTTATTTAATATAAATATAGAAGAGATAGAAATTATGGTAGCTATTTCTTTATCAATAATACCAATATTAAAGAAAGATTTAGTGGGAATAAGAGATGTATATAAATATAAAGGCATTAAAGTTAATGTTAAAAATATAAAAAATAGTTTGTCAGTGTTTTTTATTGGAATAATAAAAAGAACAAATCAGATAGATGAAGCATTAATTGCTAGAGGGAAAAAATATTAAAATCAGCATATGGTTGAATAAAATATATTACAGATTTCATAGTTCGTTTTTGTATAGAACGGGCAACCAAAGTAGAAAAAAACAAACATTTACAGCATTTGATTGAAATCGTAATGGAGGGTTTTGTATTTCCTATAATAAAATAAGATAAAGTGTTAACTTAATAATATATATGGATAAGAAAAAATAAAACAAAATATTACAACTAAAAAGGCAATATAGTAGTCTTATCAGAAGAATAGATGAAAAAAATATTATTTTCAGTACAGGAGAAAGATTATATGGGAGTTTTTGTGAAAAAAATAGATTTACATATTCATACAAATAAATCGGATGGATTATTATCACCAAAAGAAATAATTGATGAGGCAAAGAGAAAACAAGTTCAAACGATTGCAATTGCTGATCACGATACCATAGATGCATATACAGACGAAG
>ERZ827440.2141-NODE-2141-length-18321-cov-9.256268_pt1 | contig 18321 bp, 19 predicted proteins | sample MGYA00519774_ERZ827440 | MGnify/ENA primary metagenome ERZ827440 (study PRJEB31778, sample SAMEA3449302) | human gut metagenome | biome: human gut; feature: human-associated habitat; material: faeces | place: United Kingdom | collected 2010/2012 ... | reverse complement strand
AAGGTGGACAACTAACAGAAGCAGTTAGAAGAAGACCATATTCAGTTGTATTATTCGATGAAATAGAAAAAGCACATCCAGATGTATTTAATGTATTACTACAAGTTCTTGATGATGGCCGTATTACAGATTCACAAGGTAGAACAGTAGATTTCAAAAATACAATTATAATATTAACATCAAACTTAGGCTCTGAATACATTTTGGAAGGAATTCAAGAAAATGGAGAAATTTCAGAAGAGGCTAAAAACAAAGTAGAAGAATTATTAAAGAGAAGCTTTAGACCAGAATTTTTAAATAGACTAGACGAAATAGTATTTTATAAACCACTTCGTAAAACAGAAATATCAAAAATATTAGAACTTCTAATTAAAGATTTGGAAAGAAGACTTGAAGATAAACACATCAAACTTGAATTAACTCAATCTGCTAAAGATTATTTAATAGATAATGGATATGATGAAGTTTATGGTGCAAGACCTTTAAAGCGATTTGTACAGAAAAAGCTTGAGACTTTAATTGCTAAAAAGATTTTATCACAAGAAATATTGCCTAATACAACAGTAAAAATTGATAGCAATCAAGATGGATTATTTATAAGTCGTTTATAAAATATACAACTTTACACGAAAATCGTTTGAAAAATGTGAAAAAAATCGCAAAAGTCGTTTGACTTTTGTGATTTTTTCTCGTTTTATATATTAAGCTTTAACTTCTTCAGCTGATTTTTTACTTTTAATAATATCAACTATACAAGTAATAACTAAAGTAACAACTGTAATACCAACTAAAATGCCTAAATATTGACCTTTGAAATTTGTAGCAGTTGGAACCAAAATTTCTCTAAATAATTTAATTGAATAAGTCATAGGTAAATATGATGTAAGTCCTTGGAATCCTTTATCAATTGTTTCAATAGGGAATGTACCACCAGAAGCTGCCAATTGTAATACTAAAATAACTAATGCTAAGAATTTTCCAACATCACCGAAATTTCTAATTAGGAATTGTATAATACTTACAAAAGTAATACCAACTAAAATACTAGCAGTGTAATATAATACATAATTTTGAATCTCAAATCCTAAACCTAGTTTTAGAAGGATAGCAACGATTAAACCTTGTAAAGCACCAATTCCGATATAAGCAATATTTTGTAATATTTTGTTTTTGTAATCATGGTCAAATATGTTAAATCTATGTTTTTGGTCATAATATAGAACAACATAACTCATTAAAGCACCAACCCATAAACCAATACATAAGAATAATGGGGTAAAGGCAATACCGTAAGAATTTACTTCTCCATAAGCTTCTGTTTTAAATTCAACAGGTTTAGCACCAAAATCTTCGATTCCGTTTAATGATTTTAATTGTTCTTTAGTATTAACAAGACCTTCATCAATAGATGTCTTAAATGTTTGGACACCTTCAACTAATTTGTTACTTCCATCATAAGCAGAAGCAGTTCCGTTATTTAATGTAGTTAAAGCATTATCAATTGCTTTAGAACTTGAATTTAAAGTTGCTAATCCATTTGTTAAAGTAGAACTTCCGGCTGTTAATTGAACTGTACCATTAGATAAAGTTACGATACCTTGATTTAATGAAGTAGTACCTTGTTTTACTTGAGTTAGAGCTGATTTTAAGTTTTGAACACCAATTGTTAATTTGCCTAAATCTTGAGTTCCAGCTACTAATTTTTGAGTTCCAGCATATAAATCGTTTGCTCCAGTTGTTAAAGCTTGACCTCCAATAGTTAATTGTTGGAAACCATCTAAGTTACTTTTTTCAGGATCTTGAGCTAATATTTGACTAGCACTAACAGCTAAATATTGTAATTTAGGATCAGTAGTGTTACTAGAATAAGCTGAAAGTGCTTGTAAAAGAGGTTTTACATTAGAATTTAAATATTCTACTTTTTCAACATATTCTGGTAGTTTTGCATTCAAATTAGCTGCTCCAGTATTTAAATCATTTACACCACTAGCTAATGAAGCGATTCCTGAATTACTTTGAGATGATAGTTCATCAACACCATCATTTATTTGAGATATAACATTATCTAAAGTTTGACCACCATTTTTTAATGTATCAACACCACTAGAAACTTGAGCTAATCCATTTTCTAAACTTTGGCTTCCTGTATAAGCAGCTTCTACACCATTATCAAATTCTTTATAACTACTACTTAATTGATTTGTACCATCATTAAGCTGTTTAATTCCATCATTTAAACTTTGAGAACCATCTAAAATTGAACCAGCACCATCACTTATTGTTTGTAAACTATCAGGAACATCGTTTAATTTATCTGATAGATTTGCAATGATTTCTCTGTCAACTTTTGACTGTAAATTTAATTCGATAGTTTTTACAGCACTATTTATAATTTGTGTTGCTAAATAGTTTGTTGCTTGGTTTGGTCTGTATGTTATTTGAGCAACTTGTTTATCAATAGTAGCACCACTTTCTAAACATGATGTGAAATTCTCCGGAATTTCTATTGTTGCATAATATTCACCTTTTTCCATTCCATTATTTGCTTTATCTTTGCTTACTTCGCAAATATTAAATGTTGCACTGTCTTTTAGATTTTGTACAAATTCACTTCCTTGATTTTTGTCGTCTTTTCCTTTATCTAAATTAACAACAGCTATTTTCATATCACTTAAAGTTCCATATGGGTTCCAATAAGATTTTAAATAGAAAAAACTATAGATAATAGGAATTAATAAAACTATAGCAAAAATTAAAATTTTTAAAACTTTTTCTTTTTTCATAATAAAAATCATTCCTTTCTTAATCCTCTTTTTATAACTTCTGAAATACTATTTGCTATCATTTGTTCATCCATTGTTTTATCTTTGTCACTCCACTCTATAATTAGAGCAATATACATTTTATAAACTAAAAATGCAGTTACATCTAAATTGGTAAATTCGATAAAACCTTTTTCTTTTGCTTTTTGAAGTTTATTTTTGATGTAATTTTGAATTTGTGTGTCAATCAATGCTAAATTTTTAACAAGGATTGGATCTTTTAACCATTCTGCTTCTCTAGAAATTACATTTAAAAAATCTTTTTCTTTTCTATATTTTAATAGTTTGCAAATGGCTTCATTTACTGTATCAAAAAAATCCATATTTTTGCTTTCAACTTCTTCTATGATTGTTTTCATATTTTGAATTTCTTCTTGTATGAAGTATTCAAGCAAAGCTTCTTTACTATTAAAGTAACGATATATTGTTTTTTTAGTAACTCCAGCTTCTTTGGCTATTTCATCCATAGATACTTTTTTAAATCCAAATTTATGGAACAATTCTCTTGCTACTTCTATGATTTGCTCTTCTTTCAAAATCAACACCTCCTGTATACTAATATACTATTCTAGTTATTTAGTATACTACAATTATATTTATTTGTCAATAGAGTTAGCAGTATTTCCTAAAAATTTATTGTAAAGAGCCGTGATATATGGTAAAATACTAAGAACAGAGGAGAGAAAAAATGAATATAGAAAAAAATCAAGAATATATAGTTGAAATAATTGATAACGGATATGAAGGAGAAGGGATAGCTAAAATAGATGGATTTACGATATTTATTCCAGGAGCCATAAAAGGAGAAAAAATCAGAATATTAATTGTAAAAGTATTAAGTTCACATGCATTTGGAAAAGTTTTAGAAATTTTAGAACCTTCAAAGTCAAGAAAAGATCCAGATTGCTTAACATATAAGAGATGTGGAGGCTGTAATTTAAGGCATATAAAATATGATGAGACATTGGAAATGAAGCAAAATGCAGTTCAAAGTTTAGTAAATAAGACTCTTACAAATAAAATAGAAGTTCAAAAAACAATTGGAATGGAAAATCCAATTCATTATAGAAACAAAGCACAATATCCAGTTGGAATAAATAAAAATGGTGAACCTATTATAGGAGTATTTGCTGAAAGAACACATGAAGTGATTCCTATGGAAAAGTGCATGATACAAAATCCAAAATCAGAAGAAATAGCAAAATTTATTATAGAGCTTATCAAAGAAAAAAACATTAGTGTTTATAATGAAAAAACAGGAAAAGGACTATTTAGACATATTGTAATAAAAATAGGAATAAAGACAAATGAAATTATGTGTATATTAGTTATTAATGGTAAAGAAATTCCATATGAAAATGAGTTACTAGAAAGAATAAAGCAAAAATTTCCAGAGATAAAGTCAATCATAAAAAACATAAACCTGAAAAATACTAATGTAATATTAGGCAAAGAAAATATTGATTTATATGGAAATGGATATATTGAAGATATATTAGGAGAATATAAATTTAAAATTTCACCTTTATCTTTTTATCAAGTAAATCCTGTACAAGCTGAAAAATTATATAATTTAGGTGTTGAAATGGCTCAAATAACAAAAAATGATACAGTCTTTGATTTATATTGTGGAATAGGTACAATTACACTATTTATGTCAAAATATGCAAAAAAAGTATATGGAATTGAAATTGTTAAAGAGGCAATTGAGGCTGCAAAAGAAAATGCAAAAATGAACAATGTTGATAATACTGAATTTTTTGCAGGTGATGTTGAAATTGTTTTAGATGATTTAATTAATAACAAAGGTGTTAGTGCTGATATTGTTATGTTTGATCCTCCTAGAAAAGGGTTAGACAGAAATAGTATTAATAATATTTTGAAGATTAAACCTAAAAAAATTGTTTATATTAGCTGTAATCCTGCTACTTTAATTAGAGACTTAGCTTTCTTTGAAGAAAACTATGACATTAAAACCATTGTGCCAGTTGATATGTTTCCTTTTACAAGCAATGTGGAGTGTGTATCTGTTCTTGAATTGAAGGAAAGTACTGAAAAATAAACAAATTTGAGATGTTTCTAACATATCAAAAAAACACCTAAAAAAGACTTAAAAAATGATAAATTTGATTAAAATTTATAAAAAATAATTATAACGTGGTTAGTAGGAAACATGTTTCCGCATACCACCTTTAAAGACATCAAAATAAAAAATTGGTGTCTTTTTTTGTATGTATAAAAAAATATTTAACTTGTGCCCAAGTTGGTTACAAGTTAAATGAAATAATTTACAGGAACACAACAAAAAGCAAAGGCAAAAGGAAAATCTGTCAAGATGGATTTGTATATACGATTTTTAAATTTTCCCCTCCTTACAATCTTCCCCTTTATACTAACTGAGAATATAATTACTATCTGAGAAAAGAATATATATTATTTATTATATTTATATTATATATATTTAAATAAATATTAAATAATATAATGCGAAAGCGAGCAAAATCAAATGTAAAAAATAATGATTTTTGTGCAATTTATAGTTTTGAATTAAACATAAAAGTTAGATAAAATCAATAAAAAATTGGTAAGAAAGGAAGATGAAAAATGGAAATTAGTTATAAAAAAGTGGGCGATTATTATATACCTGAAATGGTATTTCCAAATGCAAAACTAGATAAAAATATAGGCAAATATGGAAGACTAAGATTGAATTATTTAAAGCGTAACCACATGGATATTTATACTATTTTGCTAATGGATGATAAGTTAAATGAACATTTACTTGAGATAGAAAAAGAGGCAAAAGAACAAGTAAAAATATTAGTTGAGAATATGTGTAAAAAAGAAAATGTAACAGAAAAATTAAAAGAAAATAATCAAATGGAATGGGTAAAATTGATGAATAATTTTAAAATTATCGCAGAAGAAATTGTTGAAAAAGAATTAATTTTTTGTTAAGAAAGGGGGAATGAAAATGAAAGAAGATGACAGATTTATACCATTTTTTGAAGCATATAAAGATGACTTTTTTGAAAGTATGGAAGATGTGAGAATGTATCTAAAAAATAGCAATTTAGAATATAAAAATACACAACAAAAGTTGCATAATATTTTAGATAATAATATAAATATTCAAAAGATTTTTGATGAAGCAGATATAGAAAAGGGACTATCAAAAGAAGAGTGCAAAATGCTTTCAAAAATTATAATTTTGAATTATAAATTGCAAGAAATTGAAGAAAATGAAATATATTTTAAAGGTGGAATGGACGCATATTTTTACTTTAGAAAGTTAGGAATTTTGAAATAAAATTGATTAAAAATGCTTGAGTTTTAGTGATAAAATTTGAACATTTTTTGATTGATTTTTTTAAAAATCGAAAATCTACATTATGTAAATATTGAAATTTTTATGTCCTAACAAGCAAGACATTTGTATATACACAAATGTAAAATATGGGATAAAATCCCAATCCCTTTTGAAAAATAAAAAATTGGAAACTTTAATATTTTTATAAGCAAAAATTTGTTGAGAAAAATTGTATTTTATGATAATATAGTCATTGATAAAAATAAATGAAAAAAATTTAAGGAGCATAGATATATGAAAATGAATAATGCAGAATATATTGGAAAAATCATAGATATAAAGATTGATAGACCATTTGGTAGTAAGCATCCAAAACATAGATTTATATATCCAGTTAATTATGGAGTTATTCCAAATACAATTAGTGGTGATGGTGAAGAATTGGATTGTTATTTATTGGGCGTGTTTGAGCCTGTAGAACATTATAAAGGTAAATGTATAGCAATAATTCATAGAACTAATGACAATGATGATAAATTAATAATTGTACCTAATGGTAAAAATTATAGTGATGATGCAATTAATGCATTAGTAGAATTTCAAGAGCGATATTTTGAACATACAATTATTAGATAACATACAAAATAAGTGAATTTAAAAGTAGGAGTAATAAAGATGGATAATGTTGGTTTAAAACGAGGATATTTGGAAATTATGGATTATAGAGAAGATTATACAAAGATATATGAAGATGAAAAAGAAGAATTACTAAAAATATACAAAGATAGAATATCATCTATTGATCATGTTGGAAGTACCAGTATAAAAAACATTAAATCTAAACCAATTATAGACATTTTAATACAGACAGATGATTTAGACGATTTTAAAAAATTTACAGAATTAAATGTAGAAGGAGAAGTTTATACTGTAAAAAAAGAACCAACTATGGGTGGAGATTATTTAATTAGAAAAGAAGAAAACGGAAAAGTTAAAGCATTTATACATGTATATAAAACTGGTGATATGAATGGAATAACATCTATTATGTTTAGAGATTATATGAATTCACATGAGGACGAAAAAAAGCGTTATGAAGAATTAAAAATAGAATTATATAATAAGTACAAAAATGAAAGAAAGCAGTATACTTTAGGTAAAGATAAATATATTAAAGAAATAATAAATAAAGCAATAAATGAAAATAGTAAAAGATAAAAATGATTCCAAGAAATAGGAGAGTAATCTTCTATTTTTTTGACTAAAAAAATAAAAAAACTAGATGGATTTTGTTGTTAATAAATGAAAAATGTGATATAGTGTAAACAGAATTTTGGAGGAAAAAATGGAAGTTATAAAACCTTTTGTAAAATGGGCAGGAGGAAAAGGAAGTTTAATATCACAATTAACGAACTTTTACCCATTTGAATTAGAAAATGGAACAATAAAAAAGTATGTCGAACCATTTGTAGGTGGTGGAGCGGTTTTAATAGATATATTACAAAAATATGATGTAGAAGAAGCCTATGCTTTTGATATAAATAAGGATTTAATTAATTGTTATAATGTTATAAAAAAAGATGTAGAAACATTAATTGAGAAACTAAATGAGAAAGAAAAAGAATTCTTAAATATAGAATTGGAAAATAGACAAGAATATTTTTATAAAATTAGAAGTGAATACAATTCATATAAAATAGAAGATAATTTAGATGTAAAAAGAGCTTCAGAATTTATATTTTTAAATAGAACATGTTTTAATGGATTATATAGAGTAAATAAAAATGGAGAGTTTAACGTACCATGTGGAAAGTACAAAAATCCAACAATCTGTGATGCGAAAAATTTAAGGAATTTATCAAAATTATTGCAAAATGTAGTGTTTGAATATGGAGATTATAAAAAATGCATTAAATATATAGATACAAATACTTTTGTATATTTTGACCCACCATATAGACCATTATCAATAACATCTGGATTTACATCTTATACAAAAGAAGATTTTAATGATGAAAACCAAAAAGAACTTGCAGATTTTTATAAAGAATTAGACTTAAAAAATGCAAAACTAATGTTAAGCAATTCAAATCCTAAAAATACGAATAAAGAAGATAATTTCTTTGAAGATATTTATAAAGGATTTAATATAAATGAAGTTTCAGCAAAAAGAATGATAAATTCTAAAGCGCAAGGTAGAGGAGAAATTTCTGAATTGCTTATAACAAACTATAAGGAGAATAACGAATGTATCCAGGAAAATTCTATTTTGAAGATGGTAGTTTCAAATTAATAGATAATGACACTTTTAAAACTTTAAAACAATTTGATGAAAAAACATTTGATATGATTTTTGCAGACCCACCATATTTTTTATCAAATGATGGAATAACTTGCAGTGGTGGAAAAATGGTAAGTGTTAATAAAGGAAAATGGGATAAAGGGTTAAGTGTAAAAGAAAAACACGAGTTTAACAAGAATTGGATTAAGGAATGTTATAGAATACTTAAAGACAACGGAACAATTTGGATAAGTCGGAACATTGCATAACATATATTCAATAGGAATGGCGTTAGAAGAAGAAGGATTTAAAATTATAAACAATATAACTTGGCAGAAAACAAATCCTCCACCAAATCTTGCTTGTAAAACATTTACTCATTCTACAGAAACAATTTTATGGGCTAGAAAAGATTTACCAAAGGTTAAATATAAGTTTAATTACGATTTGATGAAAGAATTAAATGATAATAAACAAATGAAAGATGTTTGGACAACTAGTTTAACAAAACCATCTGAGAAGAAAAATGGTAAACATCCAACACAAAAACCATTGGAAATACTAGAGAGAATTATTTTATCTTCAACTAATGAAAACGATTTGATTTTAGATCCATTTTGTGGCAGTAGTACTACAGGAATTGCAGCAACAAAATTAAATAGAAAATACATAGGAATAGATAATTCGAAAGAGTATTTGGATTTATCTATAAGAAGGTATCAAGAAATAAAGGAGTAGATGAGTATGACAAGAAATTTTGATGAATGGCTATTAACTTTTACAGATAGCATTGCAGATTATAAGTATTATATTGATTTTGAAACAATATATAAAAAAGCAGAAGAACATAAAATAGAATTAAATATGATGAATTCACTAATTGGAAGTAAAAATATAGAAAAAGATTTTGAACAATTAGTAAGCAAATATCCTGAAGTTATAAAATGTATTCCAACTTTATTGGCAGTTAGACAATATGAAATAATTGTTTTAGATAGCGATGGCAATAAATTTGAATATAATTTTAAGAAAATGAACTATAGTATAGAACAATACAAAATTTTTATGAAAGAAACAGGTTTGTTTGACTTAATACAAAATCATTTAGTTAATAATTTATATGATTATGTTTTAGGAGTAGAATCTGGATTAAATTCAAATGCTAGAAAAAATCGTGGTGGACACTTGATGGAAGATGTGGTTGAAAGATTTATTCAAAAAGCAGGATTTAAGAAGAACGAAACATACTTTAAAGAGATGTATTTACAAGATATTGAAGAAAAATGGAAATTAGATATGTCCTTTATAAGCAATAAAAATACATCTACAAAAAGATTTGACTTTGTTGTAAAAACAGATAATTGTATTTATGGTATAGAAACGAACTTCTATGCTTCAGGTGGTTCAAAACTAAATGAAACAGCAAGAAGTTATAAAATGATTGCTGAAGAAGCGGATAAGGTAGTAGGATTTGAATTTGTTTGGTTTACAGATGGAATGGGTTGGATTTCTGCTAGAAATAACTTAAGAGAAACATTTGATAGTATGGATAATATTTATAATATTAATGATATGAAAAATGGAGTAATGGGGGAAATATTTAAATGATTTATAATTAGCTTTTTCATTAGGGGGGTGAATAGTTGTTGAAAAGTGACTATATGAAATTACCACATGATCTATCTGGAGCAATGGCAAAAAATAGATTTAAAAATGAATTATTATGGGGTGTACATAAAATGTTAAAACTATATAAAAATGGAATAGAGTATAATGTTGTATTTGATTATGTTTGCGACATAGAAATTCATTTAACAGAAGATAAATTTGAGTTTTATCAAATTAAAACACACAATAGTGGAGAAGGCTACACTTTTCGACAAATAACCAATATTGGTAATAAAAATAATTCGGTTTTAGGAACACTTTATAAAATAAAACAAAACACAGAATATCCTGAAAATATCAAATTAGCTATAGTTTCAAACAAACCATTTAAAGATTTAAATAATCATCTATACAATCAAAAAGAAAAAATAGAATTAATTGAATTAGATGAAAAAAACAGAAATGAAATGACAAAAATTTTAAAACAAGAATTAAAAATCGAAGGGAAAATAGATTTTAACAATGTATTTTTCATAAAAACAACTATGGATTTAATAGAACCAAAAAATGCAATTATAGGAGAAATAGTAACTTTATTTGAAGGAAAAAGTATAGAAATTAGAAAACCTAATGTATTATATAAATTATTAATTGATGAAGTTTCAAAAAAAGCAGAATATGAATTAGAAACAGATAATTATGATGAACTAATAATGAAAAAAGGTATAGGTAGTAATTATATAGAAGATCTATTTTCAAAATTTATAAAATATGATAATGAAATAGTAGAAAATGTAAATAAGAAAATAGAAAAAACATATGAAACAAATGTTAGGAAAAAAATTTATATGAAAAAAGCTGTAGCAAAAATATTGCAATATTTAAGCAGTAGTAAAGAGATTCAAAATATAGGTAATGAAATATTAAGATATATCGAAGAAAATAATGAAATATTGGATAATAGCGAAGAAAGAGTTATTGACAATGTTTTTAATATGTTTGAAAATAAATTTTCTAAAATATATACAGAAGAAGAAAAAAGAGTATTAGTAATGATTATGTTAGAAAAATATGAGGAGGGATTATATAATGAATAAATTGATTATAGAGAAAATATATATTTTTTCTCCGACTGAAAACAAAGCTAAGGTAATAGAATTATCTGAAGGAACAAATATAATTACGTCTAGTAGACATGATGGAAATAAAAAAGGAAAATCTGTAGTTCTAAAAAGTATATATCACACACTTGGAGCTGATTGTAAATTTGATGATAAATGGCAAGATTCAAATAAAATATATATAGTTAAATTTAAAATAGATAACAAAATATATTATATGTATAGACAATCAAGAATGTTTAAGTTAACAAACGAACAATTTGAAATGATTTTTCAAACTATTGATAGAAAAGAGTTAACCAAAGAACTTGAAAAAATATTTGGATTTGCTGTGAAATTACCTAATCGCCAAGAAGATAAATTAGAAATCACACCACCAGTATATAACTATTTATTAAATTATGTTGATCAAGATGGTATGAATTGTACGAAGTTTGCATCATTTAACCAATTAGAACAATATTCAAAATATAAAGATAATGTATTATATTATCACTTTGGAATATTTAATGAAGAATATTATAATATAATTAAGGAACTTGAAAAAAGTAATGAAAAAAGAAAAATTTTTCAAGAAAAGAAAGACATAATTGAGAATATGCTAAAAGTTACGTTAAGTAATTTGAGTAATATGGATTATTGCAAAAATATTGAGACTTTAAAGATTGAAACTGAAAAATATAAGGAAGAGTACACTGATATAATACAAAATTTAAATAAAGTAAAAAATAAGATTATAAAACTAAAAAATGATAAAGAGGATTTAATTTTAACATTAAATGAGTTAAAAGAATCGCAGAGAAAGGCTGATAAGGAAATTAAAGATATAGTTAATCATACTTGTCCTTTCTGTAATTCTCATGTTGAAAACAACATAGAGATAACAATAAAAAAGTACAATGAAAAAGAAGATTTATATTTAATTGGTTCTGAATTAGAAATTAATCTAACGAAAATAAATTCTGAACTAGAAGATAAACAGAAAGATTATGAACTTTTATTAACTAATTTAGAGGAATATGAGAAAAAGCTTAACATAAATACTAACGAAATTGATGATATTTTGAAATATAAAGGTTTTAATGAAATGAAAGAAAAATTCTTAGTGGATTTGAGCGATACAAAAACAGAATTAAACCAGATAGATGAAGAAATAAGAGAATATAATAAAAAGAAAAAAGAATATGATAAATTAAAAAAAGAAATCAATAATGAATATTTTTCTTTAATGCATAGTGATAAGGTTAAATTTAATTTAAAAGAAATAGAAGATTCTAAAATAGAAAATATTGGAAAGAATTATGTAGTTGGAGGAAGTAGCAAGAGTATTGCGACTATTGTATGGTATATGAACTTATTAAAGATTAAATACAAATTTAATCAAGATGCAATACATTTTCCTCTAGTATTTGATAGCCCTCAAAATACGGAGTTAGATGATATAAGGAAGAATGGATTAATTGATTATATATTTGATAATATAAATAATCAATCACAATTAATTATTTCATTATTAGGGTATAATTCTAATGAGTATAATGTAATTCCTGATAAGATCATTAATTTTGATGATAACAACACATATGAGTTACTAAATGATAGAGAGTTTAAAGAAAATCAGTGGATTTTAAATAAATTCATTAGTTTAGATAATATTATAATATAATAATTATAAAGAGAAAATATAATATTTAATATGTTTTCTCTTTTTTATATAAAAATTTTAACAAAGCACCCAATTTTTCCTTTCTAAAAGTGAGGGAGAAAAATATTAAAAATAAAAAAATTTAATTTTTATCCTACAAAACGCCAATTTATTCCTTAATGGAATAGGGAAAAAATAATTTTGAAAAAAATGTTGCACAAAGTATCAAATTTTTCCGTTATGGAATAAGAGAATATTTTTCCCTAAAAATTAAATATGGAAAAATTACTAAATACATTCTTATTATTATGAGCCAGTTTAATAGGTACGCCAAGACATCTAAAAAAGATAGAGCGATAAATACTTATATTATAAAATATTAGAAGCAACTAATAAGGCGATGAATAATAATAAGCATAATGATACTCTTACCTAGTCACAGTTCGAGCGTGATAAAACCGTCTAAAACAATGAAGGTAATTTCGTAAAAGAGCGAAGAGGTGAAATTCCTGTGGAGCAAATTAAGCTGATTTGCCGTTTAGTAATTTATAATAACATTTTACTCGGATTGTGTTTATACAAATAGGATGTGAGTAAATGGTAGATAAAGTTTTAATCAATAATATAGAAAAATATGAATTATCATTTTTTAAGATAGCAATGCAATTAAGAGCAATTAATTATTTGGAAGAAAAGAATGCATTAAATGAAAAAATTTGCAAATGTGCAAAAGCAAAAATTAAAGAAAATTTACAGCTTTGTACTATTACACCAAAACCTTTAAAATTTTACAAAGAAAGGTTAGGTAGTAAATGTGGAGATAATTAAAATACCGAAAAAAGAAGGAATAATTGATAGAACAACAGGAAAAGTGTTAAATAGAAAATTGAGAGTAGCAGCATATGCAAGAGTTAGTACAATGGGAGCAGAGCAATTAAATAGTTATGAATCACAAAAGAAATATTACTATGAAAAAATTAATAATAATCCTGAATGGCAGTATGTAGACATATATGCAGACGAAGGAATATCTGGAACAACAGATTATAGAAGAGCAAGTTTTATGAAAATGATACAAGATGCATTATCAGGAAAAATAGATTTAATATTAACTAAATCTATATCAAGATTTGGAAGAAATACAATGGATGTTTTGAAAAATGTAAGATTGTTAAGAGATAACAATGTTGCAGTTTTATTTGAAGAAAATAATTTAAATACTTTAGATACAAAGACGAGTGAAATGTTATTAACTACACTTAGTGCAGTAGCACAACAAGAAAGTGAAAAAATATCTGAACATGTTAAATTAGGTTTGCAGATGAAAATGAACAGAGGAGAATTAATAGGATTTAACAGATGTTACGGATATAGAAATGAAAATGACAAATTAGAAATAATAGATGAAGAAGCGGAAGTAGTTAAATTTATTTTTGACAAATATTGTGATGGACATGGTGCAAATGGAATTGCAAAGATGCTAACAGAACAAGGAATAAAAAGCCCTAAAGGAAATGACAAATGGAATGATAGCACAATAAGAGGAATATTACGAAATGAAAAGTATAAAGGAGATGTATTGCAAGGAAAAACTTATACAGCAGATCCATTATCACATAAAAGATATAAGAATTTAGGGGAAGCAGACCAGTTTTATGTTTCAGAACATCATGAGCCAATTATTTCTCCTGAAAAATTTGATATAGTACAAGAAATATTAAAAGAAAGATGTGGTGCAAGAGTAAATGGAAGAAGAATAGGAAATGTAGGAAGGAAATTTGCTTTTAGTAGTAGAATTAGATGTGGATTTTGTGGTAATTGTTTTACAAGAAGAACAGTTGTAGGTAAAGATAGAGAAAAAATTCCATCTTGGTCATGCACTAGCTTTGCCAAAAATGGAAAAGAAAATTGTACTGATTCAAAAACTATTAGAGAAGAAATGATAAAAGAGGCTTTTGTTGATAGTTATAAATTATTATCTTCAAATACAAATTTTGAAACAGATGAATTTTTGAATTTAATGCAAGATACAATGAATGAAAATAATAAACAAGATGAATTAGAAAGATATAAAAAGGAATTTTCGAATATAAAATCTAAAAAAAGTAAATTAATAGATTTAATGGTAGAAGATAAAATATCCGAAAATGACTATAATGAAAAAGTAGAAAAATATAATCGAAAACTTGAAATATTGGAAAATAAAATAGAACAATTAAAGTTATTAGCAGAAGATAAGAAATCTATTTCAGAAGGATTACAAAAAGTAAAGGAATTATTAAATTCTAAAGATATAATGGACCAATTCGACCAAGAAATATTTAATGCTATTGTAGATTATATTATAGTTGGAGGATATGATGAAAACGGATTAATTGATCCATATTTGATTAGGTTTATACTAAAGCGAGAATTTGATTTAAGTGTTCCAAAAGATGTCTCTGATGAAGTTGTTATACAAAATAATAAAATTGATTTAAATAGCAATAATGTGCTTGTTGATTTTATAAATACAAGAAAATATTTTTCTTATGAAAGAGATGAAAATGGAAAACTTAATAAAGTACTTCGAAATGGCTTGAGAATTAGAGTAGAATGTGATATAACATAAATAATAATTTTTTGAGGAGGTACTATATGAGCAAAGAAACAGAGAAAATATTCTCACAAATGAACAAATATATGGAACAATTTAACTTTGATAGTGAAGAACAAATGGAAAAAGAAATGAAAAATTTTATACAAAAACTAAACAATAACGAAATTGAATTTGATGATCCAAAATTTAAGTCGGATGATTTATTGGAAGGGGCATATAATACATCTTCAAAAACAAAAGCAATAAAACTAGCAAAACAAGCATTAGAAATAAATCCTGAAAATATTGATGCTGAATGTTTTATTGCAGAATTTGAAGAAAATCAAATAAAGAAATTATCAAAAATGGAAGATATTATCGAAAAAGCAACAAAAATATTAGAAAAAGACAATATGTTTGATAAAGAAAATATAGGACATTTTTGGGGAATGATAGAAACTAGACCATATATGAGAGCAAGAAATAGGAAACTTACTATATTGATGGATTTAGGCAGATATACAGATGCAATTAAAGAATGTGAAGAAATGTTGAAGTTATGTGAAAGTGATAATTTAGGAATAAGATATACATTAATTGGTTTGTATTGTACTTTAGAAAAATTTGAAGAGTGTGAAAAATTGTATAAGAAATTTAATGAGTATTCTGCATTTATGCTTTTTCCAATGGCAATAATGTATTTTAAAAAAGGAGATTATAAAAAATCAAAGAAATTTTTAAAGGATGTGCAAGAAGCAAATCCATATATTATAAAAATATTAAAAAATGATATTGCTATGATTGAAAATTCAGAAGATATTGAATATTATGCTCCTGGTTCAAAAGAAGAAGCTAGCATTATTATTACAGATTTATTTTATTTATTAGGAAGTGTACCATCTTTTATAACATTTATGGAGATAGAATTAAAATAATTAGATGTCTTTTACCAACACTCAAGTCTAATCAAGGTGTTTTTTACAAATAAGCACTACATGTGGAGGTGGTCTCAGTGCTAGGTCTAAAAAAATAAAAAGTGTTGATAAATCAAGGGTTACAGAAAATTAAAAAATTATAAATTTTAATAAAAAAATACTAAATCAGAAAAGTAAAAATCAAAAATTAGTGATGTGGAGTGTTGGGACATGATTCCACACTACCTAAAATAAAAGAAAATTTTTAACCAAAATCAATTAAATAGATGAATAAGAGCTAATCGAAAGGTTGGCTTTTTTTAGTGGAAAAAAATATAAGGAGGGAGAAAATTGGAAAATCAAGAAGCAATCGATTATCTAAACAATTTGAAACAAGGAATGTTTTGTACTGTCAATATACCAATATGCAACAATAGTGAAAAAATACCTATTACAGTTATGTATATGGGAAAAGACGAAGATGGAAGATACAATTTCATTGATACAGGTAGATTCATAATGAGTAAAGATTTTATTGAAAGCAAATCAATTTCAATAGATAAGAGTTTTGATGAAGATAAAGCTTTTGAAATATACTCTAAAGTTCGTATGCAGCCAAATAAAAATAAGAATAAAGAAAGGACAAGATAGAAAAATTTATAGTGATTTATTTTAGTCATCATATTAGGTGGCTATTTTTTATGTAAGGAGGAATGCTTTGAAACATATAGTTAGTTATAGTGGTGGTAAAGATAGCACAGCCATGCTTCTTAAAATGATAGAAAAGAAAATGCCAATAGATGAAATAGTATATTGTGAAGTAATGGCAACGCCAATAATAGGAGCAGAATATCCAGAAATGTATGAGTATTTAGATAAAGTTGATGAATACTTAATGAAGAATATAGGAAAAAAGATTACAAGAATAAAGCCAGATGTCAGTTTTGAACAACAATTTTATACTAAAAAGAAAAGAGGTAAATATAAAGGAAAAATATATGGTTTTCCTTGGAATTTAGGAGCTTGGTGTAATAGTAGGTTAAAGATAGCAACTTTGGATAAATATTTTAAAAATCAAGATAAAGAGTATATAAGTTATATAGGAATAGCTTATGATGAGCCAAAAAGATTAGCAAGGTTAGATAGAAATGAAAAAGCACCATTAGCAGAATGGGAGATGCCAGAAAGTGATTGCCTAGAATATATAAAAGAAAAGGGACTATATAATCCATTATACGATAAATTAAAAAGGTTAGGTTGTTGGTTTTGTGTTAAGCAAAGTTTGGATAGTTTGAGAATTATAAGAAAAGACTACCCAGAACTTTGGAATTTATTATTAAAATGGCAACTTGATAGTGAAGTAATATTTAGAACAGATTATAGTATACAACAACTAGAAGAGAAATTTAATAAAGAAGAAAATAATAAAATTATAAACAAGTCAATCTAGGTTGATTTGTTTTTTACATAGTCATCATTATAGATGGCTAATTTTTATATTATAGGAAAGTGCTCATTTTGAACCAAAAACATAATAAGAAAAAAGGCATCAATAAAGAAGCCTTCAAGAAAAAAATTTTTTTTGAGGTTAAAATGGTAAATCATCATTATTAATAAGGTTGTTAATTTCATTATTATTTTGATTATAAAATTTTTCAGCTTCATCTTCCCAGCCTTCATCAAAAGTCCAGTTTTCATCATCAAAACAATCGTAGTATGAAGCTAATACAGACATCATATCCATAAATTCCTCGTCAGACATCGAATCAATAGAGCGTTTAAAGTCATCTTTAAAAAGTTTGATTTCATTAGAAAAAGGGAATTTATTGTTATTATTTTTTTTCTTCTTCATATAAGTACCTCCAATGACATTATACAATGGGAGAGGGGATTATACAATACCTTATTCTTAGGAAAAAATAAATCAAAATAAATGGTCAATTGAAAAAGTAAATTCTATTTGATAAAAATACAATATAAATAAGTGTTACATTATATCTTATTGTAAGATTAAATTATAGTGATATAATTAAAGAGTAGAT
>ERZ827440.2140-NODE-2140-length-18338-cov-5.746869_pt1 | contig 18338 bp, 16 predicted proteins | sample MGYA00519774_ERZ827440 | MGnify/ENA primary metagenome ERZ827440 (study PRJEB31778, sample SAMEA3449302) | human gut metagenome | biome: human gut; feature: human-associated habitat; material: faeces | place: United Kingdom | collected 2010/2012 ... | reverse complement strand
TCTGACATGCCACCGGCATGTCATTCACTCCTGCGCCCCCGCTTCGCGGCCCCTTTCATAAGGGGAGCCTTTTTGTATGCCGCAAGGCATCCCCGCCCAAATTCCCCATTGCATTTCTCACCGGAAATTGGTATCATGGAAGACATGAAAAGACGAGTTTCCTATTTTGTCAGCCGGAAAAATGTGTTTACCTGGCTGGCGGCGCTGGTTCTGACGGCTTCGGCAGTACTCCGCATCGCATATCCCTGCGAGAAAGGCGCAGGTGCGGCGACGGTGTGGTTCCAAATCGTACTGCCGGTTGCGGCCTGTCTGATCTATGTGCTGATCTTACTTTGCAGCGGCGAAGAACGCTTCTACCGGACGGCAGTCCCGGTTTTCATGCTGGCGATCTACTACGGCATCAAGGTCTCCACTGCATCCTACCCCGTTCCAATCGTATTCGTGTTCTGGGTGGCGTATCTCGCCATCGCGGCGTTCTACGCCGTGACGGTCAGCGGCACGGTCAAGAGCAGCTTCGGCCTGATCGTCCTGCTTGCGGCGGCGCTCGGCGTCCTGCTCTATACGCGCCGCGCGGCCCTGCGCACCATGGACTGGCCGCGGCTTCAGCGCGTCGCGCCGGACATGCTCTTCCTGCTCGGCGGTCTGTGCGCGTCACTTGCAATGCAGCTCCACCTCGACGGCAAATACCACCCCACCTGGGGCGACCGGCCCGATGGCCGCAAGCTCCGCACGCTCGACCCGATGCAGACTGTCGCCAATTACATCATGCCAAACCGCGTCCCCGCGTCGAACTTTGTGCGCGACACCGTCGAGATCACGCCGATCGAGCGCTATATCCGCCAGAAGCGGCGCGAGGGCCTGACCGGCTTCGGCATCACGCACGTCTTCCTCGCAGCCTATGTCCGCTGCGTCGCAAAGTATCCGGCGGTCAACCGCTTCCTCTCCGGGCAGCAGGTCTATTCCCGCGACGACGACATCCAGTTTTGCATGGTCGTCAAGACCGAGATGGCGACCGACGCGTCGGAGTCCATCGCGAAAATCCACCTCAAGCCCACCGACACGGCCAACGACGTCTATGAAAAGCTGAACAAAGCTGTCTCCGACATCCAGGGCCACGCCCTCGGCAGCGACTTTGACAAGACCGCGAAAGTTCTCTCACTGATCCCCGGCGTGCTGTTCAAGTTTACAGTCTGGCTGCTCAAGCTGATCGACTATTTCGGCCTCCTGCCGAAGTTCCTGCTTGAGGTCAGCCCGTTCCACGGCTCGATCTTCTTCACGTCGATGGGTTCGCTCGGCATCCCGCCGATCGTCCACCATCTCTACGACTTTGGCAACCTGCCGGTCTTCATCGCCTTCGGCTGCAAATACCGGAAGAACGAGATTCAGGACGACGGCACCGTCATCTCGAAGAAGTACGTGGACTATACCGTCAACACCGATGAGCGCATCTGCGACGGCTTCTATTTCGCGACCGTCCTCAAATACCTCAAGCGCCTCATGGCCCACCCCGAGCGGCTCGATACCCCGCCCGAAGAGGTCGTCCATGACATCGAGTAATCAGCATCCCCCTCTCACCCGAGAGGGGGATGTTTTCTTTTCTGCCGCTCCCTGTAGGGGCGGGCAATGCCCGCCCGCTTTTTCGCGCCCCCATTCTTTTCTTTCTCTTCTTTGAGAAAGAAAAGAACCGCCGCGGCGTCAGAGGAAACTCGCCGCACGCTATCTTGATGATGGCGGGCAAACAGCTGCTTCCGTATACAAAACGCATCCTCCCCGACTGGGGAGGATGCGTTTTATTACCACTTATTCTCTACCTTCTCGGCAAAGCCGAAAAAGTCGTTCACCTGCAAGACTGTCCCGTCGTCGAGCGTGGCCGTGCCCGTGAACCGTCCGAACACCTGATTCTGGTCAGATTTGATGACGCCCACAGACGTATACGCCGCCCGGTTCAGGATCGGCGTGAACGCCATTTCAAACCGCCCGTCGTCGCTCGAAAACCGCCACGGCGCAAGATAATTCTCTTCCCCATCCTGCATCGGGATCTCAAAGCGCACCTGGCTCAGCTTGTGGATCTTTCCACCGTAAAACAGGACGTTCTCGCTCGCCGCGCTCGTATCACCGAAGCCATAGCCGATGTTCCAGCCGAACGGCACGCCGTCCACTTCACCGGACGCACTGCCCCAGTACCACGTATTGTGGTACGTCCAGACGCCGCGCCCCCAGTCCAGCACAGCAAACCACGTCTTGGGATCCAGCTCCACGCGCGCCCCGCCCAGCTCGATCCAGCCGGCGGCCCGCATACAGTTGATCTTCTGGTTGTAGTAGAAATGCCCGCTCTTTTCAAACGGCGTCGCGATGACCATGCTCTCCGCCGGCTCGTCCGAGAGGGAGATCATGCCCTCGATGGCATCCTTCCCGCGGAATTTGTCCATGTGGAACGTCAGCTTGCGCGTCCCGTCGTCATCGTGGTAAAACGCCAGCGCATAGCCGCCGCGCGCAATCTCGCTGGACCCGGCGGTGCTCGTCTCCGGGAGGGCAGTCTTCCCCATCGGCAGCAGCCGCATCGGGCTTTTCGTGATCTCCCATTTCTCGTCAAAATCGAGATACGAGACCGAATCGAGTCCCATATACCCGTTGTCCGCAATCGTCAGCGCGAGACCGATATGCCCGTTGGACACGAAATAATAGTCCCATTCCTTGATCCGCATCCCGCTCGCCCGGATGTCCGGCCGGTGATAGTCCCAGAGCAGGCCGCGCGCCCAGCCCGGCTCGGTCAGATTTCCCTCGCGGTTCAATAGCGGCATCCGCTTCGTGATCTCATGCTGGTTTGTCATGTCCGTCCTCCCCTTTCGTATGCCGTTCCAAAAATGTCCGCAGCGCCGCCTCAACGCGCGCACGGTCCCGCACATAGCTGCATCCGTGCTGCGCGCCCTCGACGAGCACGCATTCCTTCTCCGCCGTGCAGGCGGCAAAGTTCTCCTTCGTCATCTCACAGGGGACGAAGTCATCCCCCGTGCCGTGGATGAACAAAATCGGATACCGGCTCTCCGCGACGCTCAGCCGCGTGTCCGCCTCGCGCAGGCCATAGCCCGCGAGCAGATGCGTCGCCAGATTCACCCAGAACAGCACGAACCGCGCCGGAATCCATCGTCCCACGCCGCGCAGCACGTGCCGCATCTCCGCATACGCCTCGGTAAAGCCGCAGTCGGCGATCACGCCGCGCACATTCGCCGGGAACTCAAAGCACGACGCAAGCAGAACCGTCGTCGCCCCCATCGAAAGCCCGCCGAGGAACAGCGGATGTTCCTGCCCCAGCTTCTGCCCAAGATACGTCACCCAGGAGATGACATCATAGCGCTCCTTCGCGCCGAAGGTCAAAAATGTCCCCTCTGAACCCTGATGTGCCCGCTGGTCGACGAGCAGCAGGTTGTAGCCCAGCGACCGGTAGAACAGCAGCGACGCCGAAAAGTCCACATTCCAGCTCGAGCGGTAGCCGTGGAACAGCAAAATTGTCCCCGCGGCATTCTCCGTCCGCAGAAGCTGCGCGTGCAGCCGTTTCCCGTCATAGCTCTCGACATAGAGCTGCTCCGGCTCCTGTTCCAGCACGAATCTCTGCGCAGCCATCGCCTCGTCGTGGATAGGATAGGGCTTCAGATACGCATCGATCTCCGCCTCTGTGGCGTGCTGACCGCGCGAACAGGCCAGCACCGCCGCGCATCCGCCAAGCAGGCAGACCGCCGCCAGCCCCAAAACGATCCAGACCGCCGTCATCATGCCCGCTGCTTCCCCCATTTGCCGAACCAGCGGAACGTCAGCGGCCAGATGCAGCCGGCAAACAGCACCAGCACAAAATAGCGGATTGCATCGCCCGCCCCGCCGGGGAGCAGCGCGTTCAGCGGCGCCTTCAGCACCGATTTTACCGCCATCGCCAGCCCGAGGCCCAGCACGAGCTTTGCGATCTGCGCGTACCAGACCGCGCCGGTCTCAAATTTCACATACCGTTTCTCGAGGAAATACACCGGCAGCAGCGCGATCACCGCGCCCAGCAGCTTATAGGCGTTCTCCTGCGCGTGCGCGAAGTTCGACCCGTCAAGCGATGCCGCGTCCACCCGCAGCCCACCCATGTAAAAGGTAAATGCCACGGCCAGCAGCACCGCCGCGCTCAGCAGCCACGGCATCCCCTTCGCCATCGCCTGTTCCGACCGGAACACCGGATAAAACAGCGCCAGCAGCGCCGCCGCCATCAAAAACGCCACGCCGACGTCCAGCGGCGTATGCACGCCGAGATACATCCGCGAAAACGGCACCAGCACGATCAGCGCGATGCACACGCCGCGCACCCACTTCCGCTCTGTCCGCAGTGCCATCGCGCCGAACGTGCCGACGGCATTCTGCGTGTGCCCGGACGGAAACGAATAGCCCGTCGCGGCCGCGCGGGCAGACTCCACGATCGTAAAATTGGGATCAAGCACCCACGGCCGCGGAATGCGGCACGCGATCTTCAGCCACTGGTTGCCAACCGTGCCGAACAGGCCGACCAGAAACGCATAATATCCCGTCCGTTTGTTCACGCACCAGAAGAGCGCGAACGCGACCACCATAAACGCGATCTCGTCGCCGCAGTAGGTGATGCCGGAGAAAAACACATTCAGCGCCGGGATCCGGATCGATTCCAGCAGACGCAAAAATTCCATCAGAGCGCCCTCCTTTTTTGATCATATCCAGTATACCATACTTTTCGCGAAATGGAAGCGTCGGTTGGCGCGGGCGCACCCTTGCATTTTTCGCAAAAAACACTATACTATAAGTAATCTGAAAACGAGGTAATGTATATGCGTTCAGAAGAAGCCCGTCAAATTTTCAAGCGCCGCCAGCTGCTCGAGGTCATCTGCCAGCTGCGCTTTCCGGAAATCCTGAAGATTGAGTCCACCGACCCCGCGGAATTTCAGGATCGCATCCGCGGCGAATATCCGCAGTATCAGAAAAAGGTGGAGCAGCTGCCCCCGCAGATCGTGAACGGCAAGCCCGTCCCGCAGGGCACGGTCAACAACTATCAGTTCATCTCCGAGGACAGCCAGTGGAAGGTCAGCCTGACGAAGGGCTTCGTCGCCCTCTCCACGCATGGCTATCTCCGCTGGGAGGAGTTTGCCAAGCGGCTCGACCGCGTGCTTGCCGCCCTCATCCAGCTCTATCAGCCCGCCTATTTCACGCGCGTCGGTCTGCGCTACATCAACGCCATCGACCGCGCCGCGCTCGGCCTTGAAGACTGCCTCTGGCGTGAGCTGATCCAGCCCGGCTATCTCGCGCTCCTCGCCGACGAGGACGCGCAGGAATCTGCATTCTCCAAATGTGAGCTGTCCGCCTCGCTGAACCTGCCCGGCGGCGCGAAGGCCAACGTCAAATCTGGCCCCGGCACGCTCCGCAAGGTGAATAACCGCACCAAGGAAGCCACGGAGACGCGCGTCTTCATGCTCGATCTCGACGTCTACATGGACGGCAAAACGCCCCTCGGACAGACGGCTCCGGCGCTCAACATCGTCCACGGCAACGCAGGAAGCCTGTTCCGCGGTGCCGTGACCGACACGCTGCTGGACGCCATGGGGCCGGAACAGCCCTGAATCCCCCGCCGCGCCTCACCCGGCGCGGTCTCCCCCCCGGTCTGCGCCTGCCGTGAAACACAATATCTTGTGTTTCACGGCCATTTTTATGGAACCTGCCACAAGATATATTTTTATCTTGTCGGTTTTTCATCTTGACACAGCGCCGCATATCGGCTATAGTATGTAGCGTAGCGAAATCGTATACACAACATATTGTATGTCCGCCGCGTACGGAATCACTATATTTAGTGTCCGCCGGGTGGATTTTGCATGTCAATCACCGACCACCGGGCACAGAAAGGGGCTTACCAGCATGAAAATCATCAAGCGGAACGGTTCTGAGGCCGTCTTCGATATCATGAAGATCATCACCGCCGTCACGAAGGCCAACAACGTCGTCAAGGAGGACGAGCAGCTCACGCCCATGCAGATTCGCCGCATCGCCGAAAGCGTGGAAAACGCCTGCCTCGGGATGAACCGCGCCTTGAGCGTCGAAGAAATTCAGGACCTGGTCGAGCACCAGATCATGGCGCACGGGGCCTATGAGGTAGCCAAGCAGTACATCACCTACCGCTATACCCGTTCGCTCGTCCGCAAGAGCAACACGACCGACGAAAAAATCCTGTCGCTGATCGAATCGAACAACGAAGAAGTCAAGCAGGAAAACTCCAACAAGAACCCGACCGTCAACGCTGTCCAGCGCGACTATATGGCGGGCGAAGTTTCCAAAGACCTGACGGCGCGGATGCTGCTGCCGAAGGAGATCGTCGACGCGCACGAGGCCGGTATCATCCACTTCCATGACGCCGACTATTTTGCGCAGCACATGCACAACTGCGACCTCGTGAACCTCGAGGACATGCTCCAGAACGGCACGGTCATCTCCGGCACGCTCATTGAGAAGCCGCACAGCTTCTCCACAGCCTGCAACATCTCCACGCAGATCATCGCCCAGATCGCCTCCAACCAGTATGGCGGCCAGTCCATCTCCCTGACGCATCTGGCCCCGTTCGTCGACATCTCCCGGCAGAAGATCCGCAAGACCGTCCTCGAAGAGATCCGCACCCTCGGCGCAGCGCCGGACGAAGCCGCGATTTCCAAGGTCGTCGAGGACCGTCTGCGTGAGGAGATCCGCCGCGGCGTCCAGACTATCCAATATCAGGTCGTCACGCTCATGACCACCAACGGCCAGGCCCCGTTCATCACGGTCTTCATGTACCTCGGCGAGGCCCGGAACGAGCAGGAGCGCAAGGATCTGGCCATCATCATCGAAGAGACGCTCCGCCAGCGCATCGAGGGCGTCAAGAACGAAAAGGGCGTGTGGATCACACCCGCCTTCCCGAAGCTCATCTACGTCCTCGAGAAGGACAACATCACGGAAGACAGCCCCTACTGGGAGCTGACGAAGCTCGCCGCCCGCTGCACCGCCAAGCGCATGGTGCCGGATTACATCTCCGAGAAGAAAATGCGCGAGCTGAAGCTCTCCAAGGGCGAGACGCCGGGCCACGGCGACGTGTATACCTGCATGGGCTGCCGCAGCTTCCTCACGCCGGACCGCTCCGGCAACGGCTGGAACAACATTGCCAACGCTGGCAACTACGAACCCGGCAAGCCGAAATACTACGGCCGCTTCAACCAGGGCGTCGTCACGATCAACCTCGTCGACGTGGCGCTCTCCTCCGGCGGCGCGGTGGACAAGTTCTGGCGTATCTTTGACGAGCGGCTGGAGCTTTGCTACGAGGCTCTGATGTGCCGCCACAACCGCCTGAAAGGCACGCTCTCCGACGCAGCTCCCATCCTCTGGCAGTATGGCGCACTGGCCCGGCTCGGCAAGGGCGAGCCGATCGACAAGCTGCTCTACGGCGGCTATTCCACGATCTCCCTCGGCTACGCAGGACTCTATGAGTGCGTCAAGTACATGACCGGCAAATCGCATACCGACCCCGCCGCGACGCCCTTCGCGCTGGAGGTCATGCAGCACATGAACGACAAGTGCGCCGAGTGGAAGCAGAAGGAGAACATCGACTTCTCCCTGTACGGCACACCGCTGGAGTCCACGACGTACAAATTCGCCAAGTGCCTGCAAAAGCGCTTTGGGATCATCGAAGGGATCACGGATAAGAATTACATCACAAATTCCTATCACATCCACGTCTCTGAGCACATCAACGCCTTCGACAAGCTGGCCTTTGAGTCGCAGTTCCAGGCACTCTCCCCCGGCGGTGCGATCAGCTACGTCGAGGTTCCGAACATGCAGAACAACATCGACGCCGTGCTGCAGGTCATGCAGTTCATCTACGAGAACATCATGTACGCTGAACTGAACACGAAGTCCGACTATTGCCAGATCTGCGGCTTCGACGGCGAGATCGAGATCAAAGAGGACAAGGACGGTAAGCTGGTCTGGACGTGCCCGCAGTGCGGCAACACCGACCAGTCCAAGATGAACGTCGCGAGGCGCACCTGCGGCTACATCGGCACGCAGTACTGGAACCAGGGCCGCACGCAGGAGATCCGCGACCGCGTCCTGCACCTGTAACTCTATCATTTGATTTGCAATCAGACGTTTTCTTCAAAACAGAAAAGCAGCCCTGCTTGATGCCGCCTTTATGGTGTGCGTCAAGCAGGGCTGTTTTTGAAAATTGGTAAGCGTCAAACCTAACCGCGCATGGACAGGCATGAGGCAATAGTAACGGGACGTTGCGAAACGTTCCGTTAGAAATAATCCGTAGGAGTAAAGAGGAATCCAGATGCCCGACAACAGGAATCGCAAGCGACCGATACAGGTCAAATTCTTCGTAGACGAAAGAGAACTCAGCTTGATAAAGGCGAGGATGGCGCAGCTTGGGATAGAGAATATGAGCGCTTACCTTCGCAAAATGGCAATTGACGGATAAGCTGCGCAAAAAGGAGAAGGCAAAAAAGAAGACATAGTTTGCAGACTCTGGCAGAATGAAGTTGGCACACACCATTCTGAAAGGAGACAGCAAACTATGTCCGAGAAAATTGTACAATTCAACGAGGAAATTATCACGGGTCAGATCAAAGAACTTGTGCGCGGCAGCGTGGAGGAAACCCTGAACGAATTGCATGCCTGTTCCAAGAAATTTGAATTTTACTGTCTTACCAGCAGAGAGCCCCGCGCCGCTCTTTTTCTATGCTTGCAGATCGCTGGATCTACAAAAACTAGTTTCTCGTTTCCGGCCTGGTGTGCACGTCGTTGAATGCCTCGGCGTCCGCTGTAATGACCGCATGATACCGCTGGCCGTCCGCGCTGAGCGCCCGCTCCAGTCCCCGCTGAAGCTCCGCTGTCTTTCCCGCTAGATCGAACGGCACGACAAGATCGAAGATCACGTTCGTATGTCCCGTCCCGCGCACGACGCGGAAGTCGTGGATCGACAGCCGCGCGTCCTGTTCCGTCAGATAGGAGAGCACCCGGTCGCGCAGTGCGCTGCGCTCAGCGTCGTCGGTCACGATCGGGTCGCAGTGGAGGACAAGGTCGACGTGCAGCTTTGTGCGGACGTCGCGCTCGATGTCGTCGAGCAGCTCGTGCGCATCCAAAATGTTCATCCGGTAGTCCACCTCGGCATGCGCGCTGGCGAAGCGGCGGCCGGGTCCGTAATCGTGCACCATCAGGTCGTGGATGCCGAGGATGCCGTCGTAGCCCGTGATCTCCGATGCGATGGCATGGACAAGCGATTCGTCCGGCGCGGCGCCGAGCAGCGGATCGATGGTATCTTTTGCGATAGAAATGCCCGACCAGAGGATGAACAGCGCGACGAGCAGGCCGACATAGCCGTCAAGCCGCAGCCCCGTCGCCGCGGCGAGCACCGCGCAGAGCAGGACTGCCGCTGTTGTGATGACGTCGTTCCGGCTGTCTGCCGCCGTCGCCATCAGGGCGGGGGAGCTGATCTTTTTACCGAGTGTCCGGTTGAAGCGTGCCAGCCAGAGCTTCACCAAGATCGATGCCAACAGCACGAGGATCGTCGCTGCCGTACATTCCACGTCCGCCGGGTGGATGATCTTGCCGATGGACGTTTTTACCAGCTCCGCGCCGATCAACAGGATCATCGCCGCCACGGCCAGCCCCGCCAGGTATTCGATCCGGTGGTGGCCGAAGGGATGCCCGGCGTCAGCGGGCTTCGCCGCGAGGCGGAAGCCGATCAGCGTCACGATGGAGCTGGACGCGTCGGAGAGGTTGTTGACCGCATCTGCCGTGATGGAGACGCTCCCGGTCAGCGTACCGAGCAGGAATTTCCCGACAAACAGCAGCACGTTGCACACGACGCCCACGATCCCGGCCAACCGTCCATATGCTTCGCGCACAGAGGGGTCTTCGGTATTCTGCGCGTCGCGGATCAGCCGCCGCACCAGAAATTCCATCATCGATTCATGTCCTCCGTGGGCCGCGCCATGGACTTTTGCAGCATCCGGATGTCCTTGCCGCTGAATTTATAGAGCGTATACGCGCCGAGCAGGCGCGAGGCGATCTGCGCGGAATAGCGGCGGTCGAGTTCTCCGACCGGCAGATTCGTCGACACGATGGTTGCCCGGCTCTCCATCAGGCGCGTGTTGACGACCTGATAGAGCGCGGCAATCGTAAACTGCGTCGTCATCTCCGTGCCGAGGTCGTCGAGGATCAGAAGGTCGCACGCGAGATATTTCCGTGTCACGTCCTCGCCCTCGCGCGGGCGGAACTTCTGCTGCTCGAAGTCCGCAAACAGCGCCTCCGCCGATACATAGCAGACCGAATAGCCCCGGTCGGCCACGGTGCGCGCGATGCACGCGGACAGGAACGTCTTGCCAAGGCCGGTCGCGCCCGAAAACAGCAGCGAGCGGGCACCCGGCGCGAAGCTCTGCGCATAGCGCACTGCCCGCTCATAGACCTTTTTCATAATTTCGCGCGGACTGGTTCCGAGGTCGGGGTCATATTCCGCCGGATAATAGTCCAGCCGGAAGCGGTCGAAGCTCTCTCGGCCCGCGCCGAGCAGCGTGGAAAGCTCTTTCTTCTGCTCCTGCCGGCAGAGTTCCGCCAGACATTCGCACATCCGCGCGCCGAGATAGCCGCTCCCGCCGCAGCGCGGGCAGACGGCAGTCTGCTCCAAATCGTCGGGATCGACGCCTTCGGACTCCAAAATCCAGTCCCGCTCCTGCTGGAGGCGGAGGTTTTCGTCCTTCAGCTGGCGGATGGTCTCGCTCGGATCCTCGCCCGCGCGGAACGCCGCCGCGCAGACCTTCGCGGCGGTCTTCTGTAATTCGAGGTCGATCTGCCGCAGACGCGGCAGGCGCTCATAGATCGCGCCGATGCGCGCGGCGTCGTCCTGTGCGTTCTGTTCGCGTGCGGCAGCCAAACGCGCCTTTGCACGCGCAAGGATCGCAGCGGAATATGCCATGTCAGTCCTCCTCCTGCATCATGCGGGCGATGGCCTCGCGCTCCAGCTCGGTCAGCTTGTCGCCGTGCCGCTGTACGCCGTAGCCCGGCTTCGCGGCCTTTGCCGGCTGGCGGTCGCCCGCGTCGATCTGCGCGAGCGTCGTGAAGCCCTGTTCGTGCCAGCTCTTCAAGATCGAGTTCAGATACGGCCATTTCAGGCCGCCCGTGTTCATGCACGTCTTCTCGTAGGCCAGCTGGATCTCCTTCTCGCCGAAGCCCCAACTGAGCCACGTCACCACAAATTTCTCCTCACCGGCCGTCAGCCGCCGCTCGCCGATGCCGAGCAGCCGCCGCACCCGGCCAATGCCGTTTTGCAGCTGTAACTGCTGCTGCATATAGGCTGCGGCCTGCTCCATCGTCTCGATGCCGAGGTCGGCCCAGCGGTACGCCTCCTTCTCGATCGTCCGGATGGACGGCATTCTGCTCACGCCCCGCGCGTGTCCGCGCTGGATGCAGTAGCTGATCAAAATGGAGATGACCTCCGGCGCGAGGCCGAGATAGCGGTAGATGCAGAGCAGAATTTTCAGCTCTTCCGTGGACAGGATGCGGCCCAGCCGACGCTGCGCCTCGCCCACCATGCTCGGGAATTCCGGTCCTGCGTGGTATTCGCGCGTGACGTCCTCTTCGGTGTAGTGCGGCGCCTCCGCCGGGGCGAAGAAGCGCTTCGTCTCCTCCTGCCAGAGTCCCATCTGCTGTAAGGTCGCCGCCGCGAGGTCATAGCGCGTCTGCGTCATGCGCAGCCGTTCCATCGCCTCCGCACGCGGCAGGCCGGACTGTTCATATAAGTAAAGCAGCGCTGCGTCGCCGTTTGCGGCGGCGAGCAGCTTCCGGACGTCCTGCCCGGGTAGCGTTAAGGCTTCCGTCTCCAAGCGAACGCCCCCTCTCTCCAATTTTGCATATCAGTCGAAATCGAAAGCCAGCCAGATCGGCGCAGTCTGCTTCTCTGCGTCCAGCCATTTGGCCATGCAGTTCATCGTACCGTGCCCCGGCGTTTTCACCGGATACTGCCCCGCGCCGAGCGCCGCAGCCAGCGCCGGGAGCATCCGCGCATCCGGCAGCAGCTCTTCCACAACCGGCCCCGCGCGGCGCACCGCCGCGCAGCCGAGCGCATAGCCCTGCTCCAGCCGGTAAAAGTCCAGATCCTCTGCCGCGTAGTCCAGCTGCGCCTTGGAATAGCGCGTGTGCGGCACGTCAAACAGCAGCGTCTCGCGCAGACCCGCGTATTCCTGCGGCGTGACCACAGCCGCCGCGCCCTGCGGCGCGTCGGTATGAAGTGTCTGCGCCGTGCAGCTGTCCTGCCGCACATAGCCCATCGTCTCATAGTAGGACGCAAGCTTTTCCGTCTCCGGGACGAGCAGCAGACAGGAGACGTAGCGTTTCCGCAGCGTCCTTTCCGCAAACTCCATCAGTGCGCGGCACACGCCGCGCCCGCGGAACGCCTCGTCTGTCGCGACAGCATAGAGGTAGGCCGCCTTCTGCATCTCCTCGCCGTGCGCCAGCGTGAGCGGCAGGGCAAAGAGCATCGCGATGACCGCACCGTCTTCCTCCGCGCAGAAGCCTGTCGCCTCGGGATAAACGGTCTTAAAAAAACTGTCGATCTCCGCGTCCGTGTCGCCGAACGCCTGCTTCCAGAGCGCTTTCAGCGCCGGAATATCATCCGGCCCGGTCTTTCTCGTCCGCATCAGAAGCCTCCTTGCAGGTCGGCGGTGCATTTTTCGAGCAGCAGCGTCGGCTGGTAGGATTCCTTCGCCTTGCGCAGCCCCGGCTCGCCCATGTCGTCCTCGCGGTTCAAAAATTCCAATTCCGGGTATTTCTCCGCGATATGGCGGGAAAATTCGCGGTTGATCATCGCATATGCGCCCTGAATATCGGCATACGCCTTTTCAAAGCAGACGTCGTAATACGTCCGGTTCATCCGATAGCCCATCGAGAAGCCGAGCACCTGCTCGCCGTCCAGCAGCATCCATCCGTCCATGCCAATGGCAGCAAAATGATCGAACGCCTTGGCGATGGCCTTCTTCTCGCTCTGAATTTCATAATTTTCCGGGTGGTTTTGGTACCAAAGGGCCACCATTTCCCGGCATTTTTCAATGTTCTCCGCCGTGATGACCTCGGTATGCCAGTCCGGGTGCTCCGATTCGAAGCGGTGGCAGTGGTTGCGCTTGGATTGCAGCTTTTTGCCGCGCAGCTCGGTCAGCTCTTCGACGGTGTAGATATAGTCGAACGAATCGCGGTACGGCGTGAAGCGGAAGCGGCCCGGATACTGTTCCTCCAGAAATGCCTGTGCGTCCGCCGTCACGCCGCGGAAGCGCGTCTGGCCGCCGCGCCGCAGGCTGTCGTCCAGCACTGCGTCCACCGCCGCGCGCAGGTCGCCCTGCCCGGCGGGGAAGAGATAGATGTTGCGGCCCTCCCAGTGCAGGTACTGCGTGACGAAGTCGCCCACGCGGCCGACTTGGCCGTAGTAATTCGTCCAGAACAGCATACTCGTAAACGTATAGTCTGCGCCCGGCTTGTTGGCCGCGTGAAGGATCGGCTCAATCCAGCGCTGGTCGCGGACGGTGATATCATGAAAATCGATCATAAAAACCCCTCGTTTTTCTGTTATGTTAGTCTCATATAGTATACCACCTCCGTCAATGCTTTTCCACAGAAAAAATCATTTGCATTTTGGGCCGCAATTTGTTAAAATAAGGTCGTTGTGTAGCAAACGTGCGTAAGTCCAAACGGACTTACGCACTATTTTTTTCGCTTATGGAGGTAGTTATGGAAGAAAAACAGGACTTTTTGGGGACGGCCCCGCTGGGAAAGCTGATGCGGAAATTTGCCGTGCCGTGTACGATCTCGCTGCTGGTCGGGGCGCTTTACAACATCGTCGACCAGATCTTCATTGGCTGGGGCGTCGGCTATCTCGGCAACGGCGCGACGAGCGTTGTCTTTCCGCTGACGGTGCTGGCGCTCGGCCTCGCGGTCATGATCGGCGACGGCGCGTGCAGCTTCGTCTCCATCTGCTTTGGCAAGCAGAACGTGAAGGACGCAAACCGCGCCGTCGGCAATGCGGTGACGCTCAGCGTGCTGGTCGGAATTGTCGTGATGGCGCTCTACTATATTTTCCGCGATCCGCTGCTTGCGCTGTTCGGTGCGACGGAGGCGAATCTGCCCTATGCGCGGGACTATTTCGCGTGGATCGCGGCGGGCATCCCGATCTATGTTTTCGGGCAGGCTGCCAATCCGATCATCCGCGCCGACGGCAACCCGAATTTTGCGATGGGCTGTATGCTGGCCGGGGCGGTCACGAACGTCATCGGCGACCCGATTGCCATCTTCGTTTTCCACGGCGGCGTGGTGGGCGCGGCGATCGCGACGGTACTCGGGCAGCTCGTCACGGCGGGGATGAGCGTGTGGTATCTCTGTCATACGAAGGTTTTGAAGTTTGAAAAGGCGGATTTCGGGCTTTCCGGCCGCATCCTCGGCAAATTCCTGCCGCTCGGTTTGTGCAGCTTCCTCGCGCAGATCTCGCTGGTCATCGCGATGGCCGCAACCAATTCGATGCTGGTGAAATATGGGGCGCAGTCGGAATTCGGCGCGGACATTCCGCTCACGGTCTTGGGGATCGTGATGAAGGTCTTCCAGATCATCATCGCCATCACGATCGGCATGTCCGCCGGGTGCATCCCGATTGTCGGCTACAACTACGGAGCCAAGCAGTTTGGCCGCTGCCGCGGCGTGCTCTGGCGGCTGATGGCGGCAGAATTCGTGCTCGGGGCGGTGTCGCTCGTCATCACGCAGTGCTTCCCGCTTCAGCTCATCAGCATTTTCGGCTCGGAGGATGCGCTCTACGAGCGGTTCGCCGTGCTGGCCTTCCGCATCTATCTCTGTATGCTGCCGCTGGCCACGGTCAACAAGGCCGCGTTCATCTTCATGCAGGCGCTGGGCCGGCCGGTGGAATCGGCGGGGCTGTCGTTCTTCCGGGAAGTGCTGCTCGCCGTGCCGCTCGTGATGCTGCTGCCGAAGGCGTTCGGCCTGATGGGCGTGCTCTATTCCATGCCCGCCGCCGACATCCTCACATTCCTTGCCTCGCTCTATATCCTCCTGCGCACGGATCGGCAGCTCCGCGCCGCGTCAGAAGTGCGGGCGGAGTGAGCGGCGCTTCTGTGTTGCATTTTTTCCGGAATTCTGCTATGCTGGGGGAAACGGTGGAGGCGGGCGACCAATGGTCGCCCTACGGACAAAAGATCCGGCGAAGGCCGAAGAGGAACGAGGCGCTGTTGCCGAACACAAAAGGCCGGGGCGGCGAACCGCCCCGGCCTCCCGCCGGGAATCAGCATCCATCCGGGGTGCGGATGGGCTGGACAGAGGGAACGGCCGCGGGTGAGGGCCGGGCGTTTCAATCAAGAAACGAGGATACCCGGATGTTCCGAGCCGCCACCGCTCCGGCGAAAAACGCGGTGCGCTCATCGCCGCCGGGCGGCGAAGGGCCTGTCGGCACGGAAGGGGCCGCGGATGCCGTTCCCATTCAAAATTCTTTGAAAAAGCGTCCTTTTTCGATCATGATGCAGAATATGAATCCTGCCGGGTTCGGCACACGTTCTCTCTGGGGATAGTTTGTCCGGCCTGTCTTGAAATACACATGAAATTTTTTCCGGAAAAGAGGAACATAGCATGGAACAGTTTGAACATCTGGAGGAAACACAGCTCAGCTCCGAGGCAAAATACGACGGGACGCTGCTGCACATCCGGCGCGACACGGTGCGTCTGCCGGACGGGAAGACGGCCACGCGCGAATATAATATCCACAACGGCGCGGTGTGTATCATTCCGCTGCTGGAGAACGGCGAGGTGCTGCTGGAGCGGCAGTATCGCTATCCACTGCGCGAGGTGATCACTGAGATCCCGGCGGGCAAGCTGGATGCGCCGGACGAAGATCCGCTGGAGGCGGCGCAGCGCGAACTGCGCGAGGAGACCGGCGCGACGGCGGCGGAATGGCACGCGCTGGGGCTGTTTTGCCCGGTGGGCGCGTATTCGACGGAGCGAATCCAGATGTATCTGGCGCGCGGGCTGACGTTCGGGGAGCGGGAGCTGGATGAGGATGAATTTTTGAACGTGTTCCGGATGCCGCTGGACGAGCTGGTGGACAAGGTGTTGGCCGGGGAGATCCCGGACGCAAAGACACAGGCTGCGGCGCTGCGCGCGAAGCTGATGCTCGAGCGCGGGTTGATCTGAAAACGGACAAATTCCAAAATAAATTAACGCTTTCTGAACAGCGGCGACGTGTTTCGACAGCATTTTTCGCCATTTCCATGTATGCTTATGCCGTGACCGGGAGGTACAGGGAAACCCTGTCCCCCGCCGCATACGGCGTGGGATGCCGGTCGGGAGGCTGATGAAATGTCAAATATCACACAGGAGTATCTGGTGCTGTTCCGTGCAGTTACGGAGGCGGAGCAGGCGCTGGAGGAGCTGCGCAATCGGATGATCGAGGCGCAGCAGCTGGCGGAGGAGATCTACATCTCGCGGGATGAGGCATCCTGACTCCGCGCCGCGCACCGGAACTGACCCGGAATGTGCGGTAAGATAGGCCCGGCGGAACGACGTTCCGCCGGGCCTGATTGATAGAGGCGTTTCCGCTGCGGCGGAGCTGTGATGCGCGTTTTCAACGGGCGCCAGGCGCAAAAACAGGAGATTCATGGCGGTTTAGAAATGAAATGTGGAAAATGGTATGATATGGTGCATCCTGTACAAAAGCGCATAGTGCATCCTGTACAAAAATTACATTGATTTTTTGATATATTATTATATTATATACAATATAGCAGACGCAAAAAACAGATGGCCAGAGGATCGGCCGCGTCTGCTCCTGTCCGGTCGCGCGAGTTTCAAAGGCGCGGCTCTTTTTTTATCGACCGTAAAGACGGTGAAATCCGTAATATAAGGGGGAAACAGCAAATGAACGAAGCGCAACGCGCAAAGGTCATGCAGATCATCGACAAGCATGGTCGCAGCTAGGCCGCGCTGATCGCGATTCTTCAGGATGTTCAGGCGGAGTACAGCTATCTCAGCCAGAGCAATCTGGAGCTGATCGCGCGCGAGCCTGGCATTGCGATTGCCAAGGTGTACGGCGTGGCGACTTTCTTCGAGAATTTCTCGCTGGAAGCCAAGGGCAAGCACATCGTCAAGGTCTGCAACGGCACGGCATATCATGTTCGGAAATCCCAGCCGATCTATGACGCTGTGCGGGAACACCTCGGTCTGACTGGCAAGCACAAGACAACGGACGACGGCATCTTCACGCTGGAGACGGTTGCATGTCTCGGCGCGGGCGGATCGATGAATGTCTACGAGAAGCTGACGGCGCTGTGCACTGAGCGCGGGCTGAAGACGCGCGTGGCGCTGCGGGAAGAGGGCAGCCACGATACGCTCCATTTCAAGCGCAGCGGCTGTCAGGGCTATTTTGAGATGGGGCCGCTGGTTGAAATTCAGCCGGTGGGCATCCTCTACACGCACGTCCATCCCGAGGACTGCGAAGAGATTCTGGAAAAGACGATCCTGCACGGCGAGATCATCGACCGGCTGCTGTACAAGCTGGACGGGAAAGCCTATGCGCATCACGACGACATCCCGTTCTACAAAAAGCAGCGGCGCGTGATGGAGAGCGAATCGAAGAACACCTTGCAGGCCATCGCCCATTCCGGCCTGCGCGGTACGGACGGCATCCGCGCGGCGGAGCTGACCGTTGGGGACAAGACGGTGCGCATCGGCGTCGTCCATGGTCTGGCCAACGCGAAGCGGCTGATCACGAAGATGGAGGCCGGAGGAGAGCATTTCGATCTGGTCGAGGTTATGACGTGTACAAACGGCTGCGTCGGCGGCGCGGGTCAGCCGCGCGGACTGACGCCGCAGAAGCAGGCGCGCGCCGAGGGCCTCTATGAAGCAGACCGCAAGACGCTTATCAAATCTTCGCAGGCCAACCCGATCCTGAACGCGCTCTATCAGAAGATCACCACGGAGGAAGCGCACCATCTGCTGCATGTCCACTATCCTGGGGAGGATGCGCAGGCATAAGTAAAATCCTATGGCTGAATAGATGAGAACTGTTCCCAGCGACCGTTGACAAGGTTTTTGCGGTATGATAAAATATCTCTGCGTCCGCCGGGCGGCGGACGCGGGATATGCGCCCGTGGTGGAATTGGCAGACACGATGGATTTAGGTGTCGTCACCTTGGTGAAAGGTTTTTGTTATGTGTTGACGCGGGATTTGTGTACCGTCGTTGACAAGCACTTGGAGGGAGACGCTTATGGCGCAAGCGGCATCA
>ERZ827440.2132-NODE-2132-length-18411-cov-3.795435_pt1 | contig 18411 bp, 19 predicted proteins | sample MGYA00519774_ERZ827440 | MGnify/ENA primary metagenome ERZ827440 (study PRJEB31778, sample SAMEA3449302) | human gut metagenome | biome: human gut; feature: human-associated habitat; material: faeces | place: United Kingdom | collected 2010/2012 ... | reverse complement strand
AACTTTTTTGTTTGAAAATCTGTCGGTTGTAACACATCTATTGTAAACCTACAATCACTATAATGTGTGCTTTGTCAATGTATTGACAAAATAAAAAGTTTATGATATAATTACTAACTACAAATACATATTTAGGAGGATTTAAAACCATGAAAAAACTTATCAGCTTGCTTTGCGCTTTTGCAATGCTCTTTTGCCTTGCGGCGTGCGGAAGCAAAGAGGAAACCAAGGATGTTCAGAAGGACTCCGGAAATGATGTAAAGAAGTATGTAATCGCTACGGACAAGGGATTCAGCCCCTTTGAATTCCAGGATGAAAAGGGCAATATCGTTGGTATTGATATGGATATTCTCGCCGCTGTTGCAAAGGATCAGGGCTTTGAATACGATCTTCAGTACATTGGCTGGGATGCAGCAATCGCTGCTTGCCAGGCAGGACAGGCTGACGGTATGATTGCAGGTGCTTCCATTACAGACGAAAGAAAAGCATCCGGCTGGATTTTCTCCGACGGATATTATGATGCAACACAGGGTATGGCTGTTGCAAAGGATTCGGACATCAAAGGCTTTGAAGACCTTAAGGGCAAGAAGGTTGCCGTTAAGAACGGTACGATGAGCAACAAATACGCTGACAGCATTAAGGATCAGTACGGCTTTGAGGTTGTTACCGTTTCCACATCTCCCGATATGTATCAGGCGGTTATGGGCGGTCAGGTTTCAGCTTGCTTTGATGATACTCCTATCTTGAAGTACAGCATTATGACAGGCGACCTTGAAATGAAGTTTGTTGACGGAACCGAAAATGAGCCCGCTCAGTACGGTATGGCTATATTTAATCCTGAAAAGCAGGAGCTTATAGATGCCTTTAACAAAGGTCTTGCCAACATCAAAGAAAGCGGCGAATATGACAAGATTATCGCTAAATATCTCGGATAATTACTACCGTTAAAACGCACCTTATCTGCCCATGATAAGGATGTATGTAATTTCCTCAATGGGCGGAAAGGCTTTGTGAAATCTATGCAGTTTATTATTGATACATACGGGATGCTGTTGCTTTCCGCCATGGGGCAGACGCTTCTTTTGGCATTGCTCGGTCTGGCGTTCGGATGCATACTCGGTATTATTTTCGGTATGCTCAGCGTTGTCGACAGCAAAGTATGTAACACGATTTCCATAATTTATGTTAACATTATACGAGGCGTGCCTATGATTGTTCTGGCATTTTTCGTATATTTCGGTTTGCCTTACGGACTTAAGCTTGCGGGTATTGAAACGACATTTTCGTCCCTCCAGGCGGGAACAATCTGTCTTGCGCTCAACTGCGGTGCGTATATGGCTGAGATTATCCGTGCAGGGATTCAGTCTATTGATAAGGGACAAATGGAAGCTGCGAGAAGCCTCGGGATGACTTACTGCCGTTCTATGTACAGGGTAGTTCTCCCACAGGCTATCAAGAATATGATTCCGAGCATCGTAAACCAGTTTATAATAACCTTAAAGGATACTTCAATTCTTTCCGTTATCGGGTTTCCGGAATTGGTTAACAAGGCTCAGAACGTAATTGCCATTACATTTAAGTCATTCCAGGTTTGGACTGTTGTAGCGGTGATGTATCTTGTGGTTATTACACTTCTGTCAATCCTTGCAAAGTCGCTTGAGAGGAGGCTGAACCGTGGAAGATAATGTTAAAATAAGTGTTGCCGGCCTTTCAAAAAGCTTCGGTCATCTTTGTGTAATCAAGGACATCTCGACCGAAATTAAAGAAGGCGAGGTTGTTTGTGTTATTGGGCCTTCGGGCAGCGGCAAATCAACATTTTTAAGATGCATAAACCGTCTTGAGGAAATAACCTCGGGTAGCATTATAGTTGACGGATACGATATTTCCGATAAAAAAACGAATATCAACAAGGTTCGGGAAAATATCGGAATGGTGTTCCAGCACTTTAATCTGTTTAATAACTATAGCGTGCTCGGTAATCTTATGCTTGCACCTGTTGACCTCAAACGCGCAACTAAGGAGCAAGCGAGGGAAACCGCTCTTAAGATGCTCAAGAAGGTAGGCCTTGAGGACAAGGCTGATGCGTATCCGTCACAGCTTTCGGGCGGTCAGAAACAGCGTGTTGCAATTGCAAGGGCACTTTGTATGAATCCCGACATAATGCTTTTTGATGAGCCGACATCGGCGCTTGACCCCGAAATGGTAGGCGAGGTGCTGAATGTTATGAAGGATTTGGCGAGAGACGGTATGACTATGCTGATTGTTACACATGAAATGGGTTTTGCCCGCGAGGTTGCGGACAGAATTCTGTTTATGGACGATGGCTATATCATGGAGGAGGGGACGCCCGAAGAGGTGTTCGGTAATCCTCAAAATCCAAGGACAAAAGATTTCCTCAGCTGTGTGCTGTAACCAAAAATGTGACTGCCTCATAAATTGCGTGGGGCAGTCTTTTTGTATTCGCTTTTACATCACCCAAGGCATAAAATCGTAATCTTGTTTCGAAAAATCAACCTAAATTATCAAAATGCAGGTGTTATTAGCTGAAAATATATGCTATACTTTTCTCAAACTTAATATACCGGAGGGGTTATTATGAGCGAAAGAAGAAAGGTATTGGAGCTTTTTGAACAGCAAAAGGATTATTTGGACGAAAAGATTAAGAGCGGCATCGAGAACAATCGAAAGGGCAGATTCAATCTGAAGATTGTTCGTGAAAACGGAGAACCGGTTCCGGGAGCAAAGGTTTTTGTTAATCAAAAATCCCACGAATTCCGTTTTGGTGCCAACATATTCATGATTGACGAATTTGAAAACGAGGAGAAAAACGAGCTTTACAAGAAAAGCTTTGCTGAAGTATTCAACATGGCAACACTCCCGTTTTATTGGGATGCAACAGAGCCGGAAAAGGGCAAGACAAGGTATGCAAAGGACAGCGAAAAGCTGTATCGCCGTCCGCCTATTGATTTATGTATTGAATTTTGCGAGAAGCATGGAATTGAGCCGAGAGAGCACGCTCTTGCATATGAGGCTTTTTTCCCTTCTTGGCTGAAAAATGCAAGTGTGACCGAGGTTAAGCTGGCGCTTGAAAATCGTTTCAAAGAAATTTCAGAGAGATATAAGGATAAAATTCCTACCATTGAGGTGACAAACGAAATGGAATGGAAAGAGGGAAAAACCGCTTTTTATAAGGAACCGGATTATATAGAGTGGTGCTTTAAGACTGCGGAAAAATATTTTCCGGCAAATCAACTGGTTGTAAATGAATGGTCGGGCTTGCCGTGGACAGATCGCTGTATGGCAACGGACAAATATTATGCCTATATCGAAGCCAATATGCTAAAGGGTGCAAGGATTGATGCTATCGGTATGCAGTATCATATGTTCTTTCGTGCGGAAAATGAGTATGAAGCGACGAGAGCATACTATAACCCGAAAAATTTGTATGAGCATATGGACTTATATTCTAATTTCGGTAAGCCGTTGCAGATAACCGAGGTAACTGTGCCGGCATATTCAAATAAACCGGAGGATGAAGATTTACAGGCAGAAATATTGGAAAAGCTTTATTCAATATGGTTCTCTCATCCTAATGTCGAGCAGATAATCTACTGGAATTTACCGGACGGTTATGCGGCATTTGCGCCTCAGGGCGATATGACAGTAGGCGAGAATTACTATTACGGAGGACTTTTGAGATTTGACTTGACACCTAAGCCTGCATTTTTGAAGCTAAAGGAGCTAATTCAAAAGCAGTGGCATACCGAGGAAATCCTTGCTACCGACGCTTGCGGCGAGACGGAAATAAACGGCTTTTACGGCGACTATGAGGTAAGTGTTGAGGCTTTGGGGAAGACCGTAACAAAGAAGATTTCGTTGCTGAAAAAAGGAAAAAAGAATATTTCAATAGTATTGTAAAACGAAAAATACAACCGCATAAAGTGGTTGTATTTTTTTTATTGTAAAAATAACGCCAAACCCCTTGACAAATCATTATTTGTATGCTATACTGAGTAGGTCGTGGGCGATTAGCTCAGCTGGGAGAGCATCTGCCTTACAAGCAGAGGGTCACAGGTTCGAGCCCTGTATCGCCCATAAAAACCGCAGTCAGATTGCTGCGGTTTTTATTTTGCAAAAAATGTGCTGTGAAAAAGAGCACTCGCCGTACCCAGTACAGCGAGTGCTTGGTTTGTTCATTCGGAACTGTTTTAATGCTTTAGTTATATTTTGCAGAAATTTCAGCGATTTTTCCGCTGTCTTTAAGTTCTTTGATTGCGGCGTTAACAGTATCAAGAAGTTCTTTGTTGCCCTTCTTAACTGCTATAGCGTACTGTTCATCGGCGAATGCTTCGGGATCTTCAACAATCTTGAGGTCCGAATTGTCGGCAATGAACTTTTCTGCTGTAGCAGAGTCGATTACAACAACATCAAGCTTGCCGTTTACAAGGTCGAGAACGGAGTCTGCGCCCTTCTTGTAGCCGTCAAAATCATATCCGAGCTCTTCTACGCAGGTCTGACCTGTGTAGCCGTCGATTACGCCAATCTTTTTGCCTTCAAGGTCCTTTGCGGACTGAATGTCGGAATCGTTGGGAACAATCATAACCTGTGTTGCTGTGTAGTAGGGTTCGGAGAAATCAACAGCCTGTGCTCTTTCCTCTGTAACCGTCATACCTGCGATAACCATATCAACCTGTCCGTTTGAGAGAGCTATGAGAAGTCCGTCAAAGTCCATATTGTTGATTTCGGGTGTCATACCGGCCTTTGCAGCGATTTCCTTTGCGATTTCCAAGTCAATTCCGGCAAATTCGTCGATTACACCGTTTGCGGCATCAACAAATTCAAAGGGAGGAAATTCCGCATTTGTTCCGATTTTAAGAACGGTAGCCTTTGTTTCGTCCTTTGCATCCGTACCTTTTGTTTCTTCCTTATTGCCGCAGCCTGCAAGGCAGAAAACAACAACAGAAAGAGCCAAAACCAATGATAATACTTTTTTTACGCTTTTCATGATAGCATAAACTCCTTTTTGATTTATATTTTTACGGTATTTAACCGCAAATTACAGAACCTTTGCAAGAAAGCTTTTTGTTCTCTCGTTTTGAGGATTTCCGAAAATTTGTTCCGGTGAGCCTTCTTCCATTATAATGCCTTCGTCCATAAACAGAACTCTGTCCGCAACCTCTCGGGCAAAACCCATTTCGTGCGTTACCACAACCATGGTCATGCCTTCCTTTGCAAGATTTTTCATAACATCGAGAACCTCGCCGACCATCTCGGGGTCAAGAGCGGATGTAGGCTCATCGAAAAGCATTATTTCGGGATTCATCGCAAGCGCCCGTGCAATAGCAACTCTTTGCTTCTGACCGCCCGAAAGCTGTGCCGGGTAAGCGTCCCGCTTATCTAAAAGCCCAACTCTTGAAAGAAGCTCTTCGCCCGTTTTTATTGCTTTATCCTTGGGTGTTTTCGCAACGAGAGTTTGAGCTATTGTTATGTTATCCATTATTGTAAGGTGAGGGAAAAGATTAAACTGCTGAAAAACCATGCCCATTTTCTGGCGGATTTTATTGACATTTACACCCTTTCCCGTAATATCCTCATCATCAATAAGGATTGTGCCTTTTGTCGGCGTTTCCAGAAGATTAAGACAGCGCAGGAATGTTGATTTACCGCTGCCCGAAGGGCCTATTACGCATACAACCTCTCCCTGTTTTATATGCTGATTAACACCCTTCAAGACTTCCAGATCTCCGAAATACTTGTGCAAATCATTAACTTTAATCATGTTTTAAATCCTCCTATCTTGTATCCGATTTGCGAAGCCTTCGTTCGAGCCTTGCAAACAGAATTGTGAGAATTTTAATCATAACAAAGTAAATCAAAGCCGTGCCTACAAGGGGCATAAAGGGCTTATATGTTGCCGCTTTAATCTGGTCACCGGCTTTTGCAATATCGCGAAGACCGATATATCCGACGATTGCAGTTTCTTTAATGAGCACGATAAACTCATTGCAAAGCGCCGGGAATATATTCTTTATTGCCTGAGGTATAATAATATGAATCATTGTCTGCGTATGAGTCATGCCGAGCGACCTTCCCGCCTCCGTCTGACCCTTGTCTATAGACATGATTCCGGCTCTGATTATTTCCGAAACATACGCACCGGAGTTGATACCGAACGCCACGCTCGCAACCACCCATTTGGGAAGCGAAGAGCTTGCAAAAACAATAAAGTATATTATAAGGAGCTGTGTAACAGACGGCGTTCCTCTGATAATATCGGTATATACCTTGCTTATCGTTCTCAAGATTTTGGATTTTGAAAGCGAGCAAAGTGCAATTATCATACCGATGAGAACACCTATAATAACAGCTAAAAGAGATGTTTTTACGGTCGTTGATATACCTTCAAGAATGAGTTCATATCTTGATTTGGATATAAAATTTTGAATGAAATCGGCAACAAGTTGGCTGTACCATTTGCCGGAATTTGCGAGAGCCTCCAAAGTTCCCATAGAAATATCTCCTTTGTAAAACTAATCCCCCTTATTATACACCTATATTGCGCTTTAGTCAATAGAAAAAATTATTTTTTTGAGAATTTATTCATTGTTTTTGCATTTTATGCATTTTTTTATGAACAAATCCGTAACTACACATATTATTATAGTTATTATCATATCGGGAACGGTATTTCCCAATATGAAGTCAAATTGCATCAGGATCCTGTAAAGTATAAAGCCTATTGCCCAAATAATTATATTCCTTATGTCAAAGCTCGAAGAAGTTTTTCTTTTGAGAATAAAGAAATCCGCAATCTGCACGGCAATCATGGGTGCGAAAATTGAGCCTATGATATATAAAAATCCGGTAATATCGTCCATTGGGAAAACAATTGCCGCCAGCGTTCCGATAACTGCCGTAAGAATTGCGAATTTTTTTCCGCTGAATCGGGAAAATACGGATTCAAAGGAAATTCCCGAAGAATAGGTATCCAAAAATGCGGTTGTCACGGTAGACAGCACGATTATCAAAAGACCGACAACTCCAAGTCCTGCCTTGATTACAGTAGCCGTAAAATCGCTTTCTCCCGAGAAAATGGCGGCTCCCATACCTATAACAAACATCCATGAGCTTACAATGCCGTAAACAACGGAGCTTACAACGGATGCGGCGACGGGCTTTTCTGCCGTCCTTGTATAGTCGCTGATAAGCGGCAACCATGAAAGCGGCATTGCAACCGCAAGCTCAACCGCCGCTCCGAAGGTAATTCCCGAAGTACCGCCGGACGAAAAATCAATGCCCGTAAAAATCGCTTTGCTCAGGATAATGGTAAGTATAAAAAGCGCCGCCATTGTTATGCGGTTGATTTTCCCGAGGTCTGAAATTCCTATAGCTATCCAAAGAACAATGAGTGCTCCGATTATAAGACACCATATCCAATTTCCTGCCTTTAATATGCCGTTAGCCGCAATCGCTCCGTCATAAATCATTATTCCCGTCCATCCCACAAGCTGCAGGATGTTCATCAATGCAAAGAATTTGCCTCCGTTGCTTCCGAAGCTTTTCTTTACGGTTTCCATTGCGCTGATGCGTTGCTTTCCACCAATTATGCCGGCAAGGAAAAGCATTGCACAGCCTATTATGTGACCTATAATAATTGCGGTAATTGCCTTTGCAAATCCGAGCTCGGCGAAATATGTACCTGTTATAATTTCAGCTATAGATACTCCGGCGCCGAACCAAATCAGTCCGTTATCAAAAAGTGAAGTTTTTTTCTCCATTTGCATTATCCTCCGTATTCGGTATATTTATTTTTTATTGCGAAGCCGTGGTTTAACGGCCCGCTTCCTTTTCCCAAATCCAGCATATCCGAAAGCGCTTCGGATATATATTCCTTTGCTCTCAAAACCGATTCCTCAATCGAAAATCCCTTTGCCAGATTTGAAGCAATCGCAGATGAAAGAGTGCAACCGGTTCCGTGGGTGTTAGGATTATTAATTCGCTTCCCCAAAAACCATCTCTCATTTTGCTTTGAAAAAAGAAAGTCATTTGCATCGTTAAGCTCATGACCGCCCTTCATAAGAACCGCACAGCCGTATTTTTCGGAAATGCTTTTCGCCGCACGAACCATATCATCGGCAGATTCTATTTTTTCTCCGCAAAGTATTTCTGCCTCGGGTATGTTGGGGGTTAAAATGTCCGCAAGGGGGAAAAGCTCTGCCTTCAAGGTTTCAACGGCATTTTCAGAAATAAGACGCGCTCCGCTCGTTGCCACCATGACCGGATCCACAACGATTTTTTCGGCTTTGTAATATTTAAGCTTTTCGGCTATTACCGAAATCAGAGAGCTTTCGGAAACCATTCCTGTTTTTACCGCATCGGGTCTTAAGTCGCTAAATACGCAATCGAGCTGTTGTGCAAGAAATTCGGGAGTTGAATTCATAATCCCCGAAACTCCTGTCGTGTTTTGAGCCGTCATGGCGGTAATTGCGCTTGTCGCATATACCCCGTTTGCAAGCATTGTTTTAATGTCTGCCTGAATTCCGGCACCTCCGCCGGAATCGCTTCCTGCTATTGTTAATGCTATTTTCAAATATATCCTTCCTTTCAAGACGGATTTCTAAGATAATTTTTCACCGCATCAATGTTTTCGGGACTTTCGAGATAAATTTTTGCTGTTTTTTTCAAACCGTCCGTATTTTTTTCGCCCAAAGGGTCATGTATTCCGACTGTTACAAAGCCGGCACCTGCTGCGGTTTTTAAGGCATATAAAGAATCCTCAAACACCATTGTGTTTTCGGGATTTGAGTTAAGATACGCCGCCGTCTCCAAATAAATATCCGGGGAATGCTTGCTTTTTCCTGTTTCGGAGGTGGTAAAAATTTTTCTAAAATATTTAAGCAAATCGCAACGCTCAAGAGCCTTTTTTACATGAATATACGGGCTTGATGTTGCGGCAACAACGGGTATATTGCAGTCATGCATCAATTCAAGAAGTTCTTTTGCTCCCTCTCTCGGCAGTACCTCATAAAAATAGAAGCTTTCCAGCATTTTTTCCATTTCTCCGAGCACTTCGTTCGGGCTTAATTCCATAGGATAATTCTCGGTAAGATACTCTGCTCCCTGCTCCATACTCATTGAAAACAGAGTATCCGAAAGGGAGGAGTCTGCTGTTATACCGTGACTTTTCAAAAGCCTTTTCCCCAGATCATACCATATCCCGAGTGAATCAAGGATTACTCCGTCAATATCAAAAATCGCACCTGTAATCATAGTACCGCATCCTTAATTGCGGATTTGAGGGTTTTTGTTGCAGTGCATATGTCTTTTGCGGCATAAATTGCGCTGATAACCGCCGCTCCGCAAATTCCGCTTCCCGAAAGCTGTGAAACATTTTTTTCGGTAATTCCTCCGATTGCAATTACCGGTATGGAAACCGCTTTGCAAATTTTGCAAAGTGTTTCATAGCTTACATCCTCCGCGTCATCCTTTGAGCCCGTAGCGAAAACCGCACCTACCCCCAAGTAGTCCGCACCCTGCTTTTCCGCAAATATTGCTTGTTCAACCGTTTGTGCGGAAACGCCGATTATTTTGTCCGGACCGAGAATTTTTCTCACATCCCTTGCTTCCATATCCTTTTGCCCAACATGAACTCCGTCCGCATCTACTGCCTTTGCGACCTCAACATTATCGTTTATCACAAAGGGAACATTGAATTTTTTGCAAAGAGAGAAGATTTCCTTTGCCTCGGCTATAAAATCATCGTCGCCCATTTCCTTCTCCCTGAGCTGAAGGAAGGTAACTCCGCCTTCCAAGCTGAGCCTTACATCATCGTATAATTTTCTCCCGTTCAGCCAGCGGCGGTCGGTTACGGCATAAAGAAGTAAATCTTTTTTATCTAATTTCATATTTTGCTCCTTTGTCAAGAATTTCCCCGTTCATATTGTAAACAGCGTCAATAATGCGATTTCTGTATGTTGAGTTTCCGTCGCACTCTTTCATGTTTTCCATTGCGATTTCACCCGCAAGCCCCATTGCACATACAGCCGCAGCCGCCGCAACAGTAACATCGGAAGGATTTGCCGCTATAAATGCTGTCATCATTCCCGAAAGCTGACATCCTGTTCCGGTTATCTTTCCCATTTCCGCGCGGCCGTTTCTTATAACGAAGCAACGACTTTCATCTGCAACAAGGTCGATAGCCCCGGTAACCGCAACGGTGCAGTTCATGGCTTTAGCAAAGCTTTTTACGAACGATACTGCAGAGTCTAAGTTATCCTCATTTACAGCGTCGCCCGGATCTGCGTCAACTCCCTTTGTGGTTCCGCTTCCGCTTATGAGGGTCTTGATTTCGGATATGTTGCCTCTTATCACGCTGAGCTTAAGCTCCTTCATAAGCTCAAGCGCAGTATTTGTGCGAAGCGCTGATGCTCCTGCTCCGACGGGATCGAGCAAAATAGGATGATTAAGCTTCTGAGCCTGCTCTCCTGCAATGTGCATTGCTTTAATGGTATTGCGGTTGAGCGTTCCTATGTTAATGTTGAGGCAGCTGCAAATAGAGGTTATTTCTCCTACCTCCGTGGGCTCGTCCGCCATAATAGGGCTTGCTCCGCACGCCAAAATTATGTTTGCCACATCGTTTACCGTAACATAGTTTGTGATGTTGTGCACAAGCGGTACGGTTTTCCTTACATTCTCCAAACAATTTCCTAACATAAACATTCCTCCAAAAAATAAAATGCGGACACACCAAATAAGGTATATCCGCACAAATTACAAATATTAAATAAGCGACATCCTTACGTTGGCATTATCCAAATCAAGTAGGGTCAGAACAATACAGTTCACTCTCAGCCTGCTTTTTGCAAGCTCCCCTGTCAAAATACAGTATATCACACTTTTTTAATAATTGCAAGATGTAATTTCAAAAATTATTTAATATCGTTCCAATTTATAATATCTTCGGCATTTTTAAGCTCTACCGTTTTGCCCGAGAGATAGGAAAGCAAGGATTCGTCCTTAAAATCAAAACAGAGCTTATATGCGCAGAGTGCCTGATGAGATGCGTGCATTTTTCTGTTAATCTCGTTCTTTCCGTATTTTCCGTCTCCGAGAAGGGGACAGCCTATGTGCGCCATGTGCGCCCTTATCTGATGCGTTCTTCCCGTAACCAAATCCACATTCACAAGCGAAAAGCCTCCGTGTGTTTCTAATGTGTTATAAAGGGTTATTGCCGATTTTGCTCCGGGAATCATTGTATTTTTTATAAACACTCTGTTTTTTGAAGAATCCTTCCATATATAGTTTTCTATTCTGCCGGATTTCGGATTCGGCACACCGCAGGTTATGCAAAGATAGCTTTTTTTGATTTCCTTATCTTTGATTTTCTGATTGATAATTCGGAGCGATTCCGCATTTTTAGCGGCGATTACAAGCCCTGCCGTATTTCTGTCGATCCTGTTGCAAAGAGCGGGAACAAAAGAATTTTCCGATTTCGGATCATATTCCTTTTTTCTGATAAGATACGCCTTTATGTGATTTATGAGCGTGTTTTTGCTCTCGGTGTTGTCTTCATGAACAACAGTTCCGAAGGGCTTGTTCACCACAATTATGTTTTCGTCCTCATACGCAATGTCAAGCTTAATATCAATTTCGGACAGCTTAAAGCTTTCTTTTTTGTCAACAAAAAAATCGTCATTTATATAAAGGTCAATTTGATCGCCCACGCACAGCTTTGACGATATTTCGGCTCGTTTACCGTTAAGCTTAATGCTTTTCTTCCTTATATATTTATACATTGCGGATTTCGGAAGGCTCGGGCATGCCTTCATCAGAAATTTATCAAGCCTTTGTCCGGCATCATTTTGAGAAATTATAAATGTTTTCATTGAAATCACCTTAAATATTATATATCATTTTCATGTTTTTTTCAATATTTTTTAAAAAATCTGTTTTTTTCTGTGATTTATCTTGACTTTTGTGGGTTTTTGTTGTATTATTATAATATAAAGATTTGTTTTGATGAAAAGAGGTCGAGAATAATGAACTGTTACACCGAAAAAATTCCGCAAACCCAAAGAATAGATTTATTGAAGGATGCTTTGTTTAAAGAAATGCCTCAGATTGAAGCTGACAGAGCAATTCTTCTTACGGAAAGCTATAAGGCTACTGAAAATCTTCCTATTATAAAAAGACGCTCAAAGGCTTTTAAGCATATTCTCGAGCATATCCCGATTACAATAAGGGACAACGAGCTTGTTGTCGGCTCGGCAACAAAGAGACCGAGGAGCTGTCAGGTGTTCCCGGAATACTCTTTTGAATGGCTTGAGGACGAGTTTGACACAATCGAGCACAGAAATGCCGATCCGTTCTTTATTTCCGAGGAAACAAAGGCGGCGCTCCATGAGGTTTATAAGTATTGGAAGGGAAAAACCACTTCCGATTTGGCGGCATCCTTTATGGCGCCCGAGGCTCACCGTGCAATTGAACACAATATGTTCACTCCCGGGAATTACTTCTACAACGGCGTAGGTCATGTTACCGTAAATTACGGAGAGGTGCTTGAATTCGGGCTTGAAGGTATTCGCAAGAAGGCGGAAGATGCACTCGCAAAATGCACTCCCGAAACTCCCGATTATGCAACAAGAAACTCGTTTTTGGAGGCAGTAATCGAAAGTCTTGATGCGGCTATACTTTACGCAGAAAGATACTCTGAATTGGCATACACCGAGGCTTCGCGCACAAGCGATCCCAAACGCAGAGAAGAGCTTGTAAAAATAGCCGAAAACTGCAAAAATGTTCCGAGACACGGAGCAAAGTCTTTCTGGGAGGCTTGTCAGTCCTTCTGGTTTATACAGATGCTTATTCAGACCGAATCCAGCGGACATTCCATTTCTCCGGGAAGATTTGACCAGTATATGTATCCTTATTATAAGGCAGACCTTGACGCAGGTAAAATCACCCGGGAACAGGCGCAGGAGCTTATGGACTGCATTTGGATTAAGCTCAACGACCTCAACAAGGCAAGAGATGCGGCTTCGGCAGAAGGCTTTGCGGGCTACAGCCTGTTCCAGAATCTCATCGCCGGCGGTCAGACCCCGGAAGGACTTGACGCAACAAACGACCTTTCGTATATGTGCATAAACTCAACGCTTCATGTTAGCCTTCCTCAGCCGTCTTTTTCGGTTCGTGTATGGAACGGCACTCCCCATGAGTTTATGATAAGGGCGGCAGAGCTCACAAGAACCGGCGTGGGACTTCCGGCTTATTACAATGATGAGGTTATTATACCTTCGCTTCTTTCAAGAGGACTTACAATGGAGGATGCGCGTGATTACAACATAATCGGCTGCGTTGAACCCCAGAAGTCGGGCAAAACAGAGGGCTGGCATGATGCTGCATTTTTCAATATGTGCCGTCCCCTCGAGCTTGTGTTTGAAAACGGTTACGATAACGGTGAGCTTGTTGGCTTGCAGACCGGCGATGTTTCACAAATGTCAACATTTGAAGAATTCTATGATGCTTACAAAAAGCAGATGGATTACATGATTTCTCTGCTTGTAAACGCCGATAACGCCATTGATTCGGCACATGCGGCAAGATGTCCGCTGCCATTCCTTTCTTCCATGATTGAGGATTGCATAGGCAGAGGAAAGAGCGTTCAGGAGGGCGGAGCGATTTATAATTTCACAGGTCCTCAAGGGTTTGGCGTTGCAAACATGGCAGATTCTCTTTATGCAGTTAAAAAGCTTGTGTTTGATGAAAAGAAAATCACGCTTTCCGAGCTTAAGGAAGCTTTGGAGCATAATTACGGATACGCTCTTTCGGGCGAGCCGGCTAAGAAAGCAACGGAAGAAGCCGTTAAGCTTTTGGCTCAGCAGGGCAGACAGGTTACTCCCGAGCTTGTAGCAATGGTTTATAATCAAGTTACGGGCGCTTCCTCCGAAAACGGAAAATACAGAAGAATTAAAGACCTTATTGATGAGGTTCCGAAATTCGGAAACGATATACCCGAGGTTGACGCTTTTGCAAGAGATGTTGCTTACACCTATACAAAGCCGCTTGAAAAGCATAAAAACCCGAGAGGCGGAATGTACCAGGCAGGGCTTTATCCTGTTTCCGCAAATGTTCCCCTCGGTGCTCAGACCGGTGCAACTCCGGACGGCAGACTTGCCGGAACGCCTGTGGCTGACGGTGTTTCACCTTCTGCCGGCAAAGATATTTACGGTCCGACCGCATCTGCAAACTCTGTTTCCAGCCTTGACCACTTTATCGCTTCAAACGGAACGCTGTTCAACATGAAGTTCCATCCTGCGGCTCTGGAAGGCAGACAGGGACTTGAAAGCTTTGTCGCACTTGTAAGAGGATATTTTGACCGCAAGGGAAGTCATATGCAGTTTAATGTTGTCAGCCGAGAAACCTTAAGAGATGCACAGGCGCATCCCGAGAATTACAAGAGCTTGGTTGTCAGAGTTGCCGGATACAGCGCACTCTTTGTAACTCTTTCAAAATCACTTCAGGACGATATTATTAACAGAACCGAACAAGGCGGATTTTATAATGAGTTATCTTGATACAAAAGGCAGAATATTTGATATACAGCGGTTTTCCGTGCATGACGGCCCCGGGATAAGAACCATTGTGTTTCTTAAAGGTTGCTTCCTTAGGTGCAAGTGGTGCTGTAATCCCGAATCCCAAAGCTTTGAAATCGAGCAGATGAACCGCGGCGGCAAGATTGAAACCGTGGGGCAGGATATAACCGTTCGTGAGGTAATGGAAACCGTTGAGTGCGACAGGGTTTATTACAGAAGAAGCGGCGGAGGACTTACGCTTTCCGGCGGTGAAAGTCTTGTGCAGTACGAATTTGCCGCGGCACTTTTAAGAGCCGCCAAAGAATCGGGCATTAATACAGCAATAGAGTCAACGGCTTGTGCGGATTATTCAAGGATAGAAGCAATTTTACCGTATCTTGACACCTATCTTATGGATATAAAACACATGAATTCCGATAAACACAAGGAATTTACGAAGCGTGACAATGCACTTATCCTTCAGAATGCCAAAAGGATTGCAAAGGAAAATTGCAATCTTATCATAAGAGTTCCGGTTATTCCGACATTTAACGATACGCCCCAGGAAATATATGATATTGCGGCATACACAAGGTCTATCGGGGTTAAGGAAATACACCTGTTGCCCTATCACAGGCTCGGCTCCGACAAGTATGCGGCATTGGGACGGGAATATCCTATGGGGCATGTGGATCTTATCCCGAAGGAAAAAATCAAAACCCTTCAGAATGTTGCGGCATCTGTCGGGCTGATTTGCAAGATCGGAGGTTAAACAATGGATTTAAATAGCCTTAACGATAAAATGAGAATAATTCAGGAGCTTGTCCCCGGAAAGCAAATAACGCTTGCCCACATTATTGCCAACCCCGATGAAATTCTCTATAAAAAGCTCGGGCTTGACCCGGCGGTGGATTACTCGAAGGCGGCTATCGGTATTGTTACAATGTCGCCTGCCGAAACGGCAATAATCGCCGGCGATATTGCTATTAAGGCTTCGGGGGCGGAGCTTGGGTTTGTTGACAGATTCAGCGGAACTCTTATAATTACGGGTACCGTTTCGGAGGTTGAAGCGAGCCTTAAGGCATTAACGGATTACTGCCGTGAAACGCTTTCCTTCAATGTTTGCCCCATTACGAGAACATAATGAAAAAATTAATTCTGATGGGCAGAAGCGGCTGTGGAAAAACAACGCTTATGCAGGCGCTTAAAGGCAAAAAAATTGAATACAACAAAACCCAAAGCATTGATTATCACGATTTTTTGATTGATACTCCCGGCGAGTATGCAGAAAACCACATTTTGGGACGAGCACTTGCACTTTACACATACGAGGCAGATATTGTGGGGCTTTTATGCAGTGCAACAGAGCCGTATTGTCTGTTTCCGCCCTGTGTTACAAGTCAGTGCAACCGTGAGGTTGTGGGAATTGTGACAAAAATCGACAGAAGCGACGCAAATCCAAAAAGGGCAGAAAATTGGCTCCGGCTTGCAGGGTGTAAAAAGATTTTTATGGTCAGCTCGTATCAAAATAAAGGGATTTCTGATATTTTGGAGTATATTTCGCAACAAAAACAACAAAACCAAAAATAAAACCACAAAAAACTATTGACTTTTAACCACAAAAGTGGTAAAATAAAAGTAAATCAAAGAAAAGGAGAATTTTAACCATGGTATCTGAGTACGAAATCAAAAAACAAATTTGCGACATCGGCAAAAGAATATATGACAGAGGAATGGTTGCCGCAAATGATGGTAACATTTCGGTAAAAATTTCCGATAATGAATACCTTTGCACACCTACAGGCGTAAGTAAGGGATTTATGACTCCCGAGTATATTTGTAAGATTGACGGTCAGGGAAATGTTTTGCAGTCAAGCGGAAGCTTCAAGCCTTCCTCGGAAATCAAAATGCACCTTCGTGTTTATCAGCACAGACCGGATGTAAAGTCTGTTGTACACGCTCATCCTATTTATGCAACAAGCTTTGCAATAGCAGGCATTCCGCTCACACAGCCTATTATGCCTGAAGCAGTTATTGCTCTCGGTTGCGTGCCGATTGCCGAATACGGCACACCTTCAACGGATGAAATTCCGGATGCGGTAGAAAAGTATCTTCCTTATTATGATGCTGTTCTTCTTGCAAATCACGGTGCACTCACATATTCCGATTCACTTCTTGCAGCTTATCACAAGATGGAATCCGTTGAGTTCTATGCAGAGCTTCTCTTTAAGTCAAGACAGCTCGGCGGACCTAAGGAATTCTCTAAGGAACAGCTTAAAAAGCTCTATGAAATCAGAAGAAAATTCGGTATGTCCGGTAAGCATCCCGCAAATCTTTGCCCCAATAACAAGGACGGCAAAATGAATTGTCACCTTTGCGGAATCCCGGATTGTGCGGTTTCCGAAGATGAAAGCGGCGCTCCCAGCAGCGACCTTGTAGCTGAAATAACCAAGAAGGTTATGGAAGCTCTCGGCAAATAATTATGGACAGCAAGGAAATCAGTGCAATCGTAAGTGGCGTTTTAAGCGAGCTTTCCCACGAGAGACGCATGACGCTGGAGCTTGCGCATAGGCTTTCTGATGAGGTTAAGAAAAAGGCAAGGGAAATGGGCGTTAATGCCGTAGTTGCCATCTCTAACGAAGCCGCAAGACCTGTTCTTGTTGAATGTATGGACGATTCGTTCATTGCAAGCTTTGATGTTGCACTTAAAAAGGCGTATACCGTTGTTGCTCTAAAGATGTCTACTATAGACTTAAAGCCGCTTGCAAATCCCGGAGGTTCGCTTTACGGGATACAGTTTACCAACGACAGCTCAATCATCGTTTTCGGCGGAGGCGATCCGCTGAAGGTCGGCGATAGGATAATCGGAGGTATAGGAGTTAGCGGCGGCACGGAGGAACAGGACACTGCTCTTTCTGCCTACGGTAAAACGGTATTTGAATCAATAATTAAAAGAAAGGATGTTTGACGATGGAAAATGTTGATATTGAAAAAATAGTCAAACAGGTTATTGCAGGTATGCAGGGCGGACAGGCTGCTCCTTCTCAGGCAAAAGCCTCGGGCGGCCCTATTCCGAAAACCGCTCGCGTTGCAATGCTCACATCGCTCGGACACTTTGATATAAAAGAGTATCCTATCCCCGAGCTCGGCGATAACGATATTTTGGTCAAGGTTGAAGGCTGCGGTGTTTGCGGAACGGACGCTCATGAATTCAAGCGCGATCCCTTTGGGCTCATCCCGGTTGCTCTCGGTCACGAGGGTACGGGCGAGGTTGTCAAAATGGGCAAGAATGTCAAGCTTGACAGCGCCGGAAAGCCCCTTAATATCGGCGATAAGGTTGTAACCTGTATGATATTTAAGGACGATCCCGAAATCACAATGTTCGACCTTAACAAGCAGAATGTCGGCGGTGCGGATGTCTACGGACTTCTCCCCGATGATGATGTTCACCTGAACGGGTGGTTTGCGGATTATCTCGTTGTCAGAGGCGGTTCTACAATATTTAATGTAAGTGACCTTGACCTGGATTCGAGAGTTCTTATCGAACCCTGCGCAGTGCTTGTTCATGCGGTTGAAAGAGCAAAAACCACAGGTATTTTGAGATTCAACAGCAGGGTGGTTGTTCAGGGATGCGGACCTATCGGTCTTATCTGTATTGCGGTTCTTCGCACAATGGGTATCGAGAATATCGTTGCCGTTGACGGCGAAGAAAAGAGACTCTCTTTTGCAAAGCAGATGGGCGCAGGCAATACCGTAAACTTTAAAGATTACAAGGGAATTGAGGCTCTTACCGACGGGGTTAAGAATGCGCTTGGCGGACATCTTGCCGATTATGCATTCCAGT
>ERZ827440.2127-NODE-2127-length-18438-cov-3.223576_pt1 | contig 18438 bp, 17 predicted proteins | sample MGYA00519774_ERZ827440 | MGnify/ENA primary metagenome ERZ827440 (study PRJEB31778, sample SAMEA3449302) | human gut metagenome | biome: human gut; feature: human-associated habitat; material: faeces | place: United Kingdom | collected 2010/2012 ... | reverse complement strand
TCTTTTTGTGGGGCTTATTTAGTGGAAAGGCGTATTGCATGCCTACTACCATGACGACACCGCTTATAACTCCCTGAATAATGCAATGTCTAACGAAGACATAGAGGAGAAATACGAAGTAAATTATATTCCTGCGGTCGAATTCTGGGATCAAATATAATAGAAAATGGGGCTGCCACATACAACAGCCCCACTTTTTATTTCTTTTCGCGTCTTGACACAAATGGCATCACTGCCCTACGCAGCACATCCGCCGTACTCGCAACATTTTGAAGCGTAATATACAGCTTCATTGCATCGCGTTTGACGGGGTTCTCGTCAACCAGTGCTTCCATCACCTCCTGCAATTCATCCAGTTTTCGAATGATAAGCCTGTAATCCGCTGGCGGATATTCAGCAGGAATCGTATCTGCAATCAGGCAACGGATATATTGTTCTCTGGACATACCTGTTTTAGCAACACGGCAGTTCAGTACAGCCAGTTCTTCCTCCGGAATGCGAACTTTTACATCCTTATATCGAGTCTTATCTGTTGCCACTGCCATTTCCTCCGCTATGTACGGTATGGTCATCACCGTATATGACAAACCTATCCAAGTCCCGCAGGAAATGCTCGATCAGGTAGACGAACATATCTTCATCATCGGGAAAGCCGTACTTGGCACACAACTTAGCCATTTTCCCAGAAAAACACGTAACAAGCCAGATTTTATCCTCACGGTTATGTGCTTTTGCGCCTCGCAGATGTTCTTCAAAGCTCTTCATGATCGTTACTCCTTCAACGCCTTCATTGTTTCAGCCAGCTTCTTGCGCTTCTCATAGACATAGGTATGCCCACAGCCAAAGTGTTTCTGAATTTCTTTGTAGTTCATTTTCAGAAAGCACAAAAGCCACTCCTTTTCTTTTGGTGAAAGCCTCTGTACTTCCTGTTGAAGAGCCAGTTCAATCTCAACCTTCCGAAACATTTGCTCGGCATCAATATCTGTCAGATGTCGCGGGGCCTGTTCCAAGGAAATCACAATGACATTGGGTCGATTCTTAGCAGCATAGCGAATTGCGTGCCATTCCATTCGGCGGGTTATATAGCTAGTGAACTGTCCTTTCACCGTGCTTTTTTCATTCAGTTCATCTTGACTAAATTGCTCAAGTAACTCTTCAAATTCATGCTGGATCATTATACGTCCTCCTTATTTTTTGTTGAGAATCAAAAAATAAGGAGGTGCCCTTGGAACGGCATCGCTAGTAAAATGCTTAAATAAAGGCAAAGGATCGGAAACTCTGCGCACGATCGCCACTCTCCCTTCAAAAGGTAAGAGAACACGTCGATTGAGATTTTCCGGTCCTTTTTTGATATTGTTTAATGTTTGCCGTCTATTTTTAGAGATGCTTTCTCTTTTCCATTGCCGAAAATGCTTTACTTTCCCTCACGGATTTTGCTATTTGCTGCAAATATCCGCCATCTGATGGCAATAGTATCGACATCTCTATTATAAAACTCAACTTATCCAATAATTTGTACCTTGTACAAAACAATCAATATTGTTCAGTTTATCGTGTGGTTTTCCTGTATGTCTAAAACCTTCTTCTGCTCCTGTTGGGCCTTTTTCTCTTCAGAATTTGTCTCGCGTAGTTGTTCTTTCGTTTCTTCAATTTTCCTTTCAAGTTGCTCAGTAAATCCAATCGCTTTATCCAGATCAACGGATTGGTCAATTCCTTCTTTTTCCACATTCTTTGCTGCACTACTGTAAGCCTGCAATTCCGTACTATGACCACTGTAAAAAGCCGATTTCTGACTCATAGGCAACTCTACATACTGCATCCAGACAGGCTTGTATGTTTTGCAAATTTGTAAGCTCTTGGTAACCGCAGCAACTTCTTTTCGCTTTTCCTGCATAATCTATCTCTAGTTATACAGTTTGATACATTTTAGCCTCAACCCAAAATGCTCCCTGCACAGCACGCCGCTCTTTTCATCGCGTTATGCCATGCAGGGAGCACTTCTATTTTTTCACGATACCCACTATTAGATAAATTTCACCCTTGGATTATATAAATCCAGCCGCTTTCTGTGGTGTTTTTGCTCACTTAAGAGTTTAGATAAAATTCAATGTTATCAACGCAACTCCAGTCTCCGGCGTTTCCATCAGTATAGAATGCGATAGTGCATTTACCATTGGTAACATTGATATTCCCGATTTCAACCTGCGTCCAATAGGAATTGACAGGAATTTCGACACTCATTTCACTGCCACCAAAATCGGTCGCCAATATTTTGTTCTGCTTCTGACCACCGCCGGACTGAACCATTGCTTTCAAAGTGTATGTACCATTGGGCAAATTATAAATCGTCTGCCAAGTGTATGCATCATGGGCGTCCGCCGAATAATGGACAAGGTGGAAACGACCACTTGCTGCATTGCTGTTTTTCTCAAGGTAAGTAGCGGAAGGCGTGCCACCTTCGAAATTCCAACCAGTAGCAACAGGCACTGCACTACCATCATCTTCAAAGCTGCCATTGGTAACGAGGTTTCCATTCATCTGCGGAATACCATCGCCATATCCACCAACAAATGCAAGATCATCAACCGCGTAGTTGCCCTGCCAGTAGAAGCCGATCTTGATTTTTGCAATTCTGGTTCGGTCAAAGCCCTTATCGCCAGCAATGGGAACCCAAATTCTGGTCCAGTTGTCATAGACCGTCTTTTCATGGCTCCACGAACTCACTTCCGTACCATTTTCGTCAACAAAGGTGACTTTTACCGTTGCAGATTTCGGATTCACCATATCCTTAACGGAGAATGTTAAATACTGATACGAAGATGCATCAATGGCTGCACCACTCTCAGAAGAAATAATCACACACTGTTTATCAGTGCCGGGATCACCGTTCTGAGTTGTCGTCAGCATAATGCCCTTGCTTCCACCAAGGTTCGCGGTGCTATCCGTAGCGGCAACCGAAGCCCCTTCACCAGCAGCAAAGTTATTATTGCTTTCAAGATTGTTGAACCAAATTGGGGAAGCCGCATTCCCGACCTGATTGCCATTCCACGTCATAGTTGCCATGGACTCCGGCAGAAGTGTATAGCGGAAGCTCTGCTCGCCCCACTGCACCTTTACCTCTTGTGCCTCGTTTACAAGGTTTGCCAGTACAAGCACCTTCGAACCATCGGGATTCTTAAAAGCCACAGTCTCAATGTTGTTGTCGAGGCTTGTAGAATCAATTCTCTGAGCACCCGGATCAACAAATTTGCTGATATGACCCAGCGTGTAATAATCAACATTGTAATCCCAGCTATTGGTATCGGTGTTGATCGTAATCAGACCACGGTTGGTAGAATCTTGATGCTGATTGACATCATAGTAGTAGTCAGGACCACCATTCTGATCAAGCGCAAGGTTCCAATAAATAATGGATTTGCTCCAGTTGCGGGTGATATTGACAACGGACGATGCCTGATTCAAGAATGCGGTATTCCACTTGGGGAATCCCCATTCACCGCCAGAGCCTTCCGTAAACCAAATGTCCTTTGTGGGATACTCTTTATGGACTACAGACATGACTTCTTCATCGCCCTCATACCAGTGCCATGCGGAGCCGTCGGTCGCAGCCAATGCACTTGCGTCCTGATAATATTCGAGGGGATACGATCCGTCTTTGTAGTTGGTCGTAGTATAGCTATGATCCCAGCAGATAATTTTGGTGTCGAGACCGTTGCGATCAAACGTCGGGCGAAGATAATTTGCGACCAGATTCTGCGCTTCGGTATGCGACATGGGCAATGCAGGCCAGTCATAACTTGCGTGATCCGGCTCGTTATTCGGAGTTACGGCATAGATGTCGATGCCGCGAGACGCGTATTCCTGAATGAATTTGGTGATATAGTTGGCATACGCCTGATATTTGTCTGCCCGCAATGTGCCCTTTTGATTCTGATACATTCCAAGGACAGAACCGTTTTCCTTCATCCAGCCCGGAGGACTCCAGCAAGACGCCATAACCGTGATTCGACCCGGCTCAACTGCCAGCGCGTCCTGTACGGTCGGCATGATTTCGATGAGTTCATGGGAAAAGTCCCAGTTGGGCAGACTGTCATCTTGCTCGTCGGGCGCAAAATTGTACGGCGCGACGCAGTGGTCGGAAGCACCAATCGTCTGCCGCAGCATACTCAGGCCGATGCCAGATTCTTTGTCAAACAGTGCTTGCATAGCAGCTGCTTTCGCAGAATCGTCCAGATTAGTCTGATAGAGATGCGCCGACGCTTCTGTAATGGAAGCACCGAAGCCGTCGACCGTCTGGTAGGTGTTATTCTCGTCGACAACAATCAAGTTGTTAGTCGATGCACTGTCTCCAGAGCCGAAATGGACAGGAGTTTGCTTTTCAAGCCCCTTCTCCATTCCACTATCGGTCGCATTGACCTTTGACACCCAAATATTGACTTCGGGCGAATCCGCATATACGCCCATAGGTGCCATAGTACTCGCCAGAACCGCACCGGCAAGAGCACCCGCAATAATTCGCTTTGACATAATTACTCCCTTCTACTTTGGTTTAATTCAGTACAATCGTTGTCATAGAGCTGGCTTCGATCTCACAGGCAACAAGGCTACCCATGACGCGCAGTGTGACCGGCATGCATTGTTCAGTTCGGTTCAGCAGCACTACTGCCAATGTACCATCGGGATTCACAAAGGACACTGTTTCCAGCTTATCCGTGTAGCAGGTTGCCGCAATCCGTTTTGCTCCTGGCAATACATAATGACTGAACTGTTCAATGTAGTAGTACGATAACTTATACTCAACCTCCTTTGTATTGGTATTGCACATGATTGGCGCATCGCAAAGATTGGAAACGTGGTTGGGGCCACCCTTTTCATCCAGCACGATGTTCCAATCGAAGAACAGGTTCATCCCGGCGTTGAAATCTCCAATCATATCATGTGCGTAAATCTGCGCGTTTTTCAGTTGATCCTTATCCCGAAGGGAATATTCAATACACCCTTCCGTAAAAATCAACCGTTTATCAGGATATTGTTCACGTACAAGGCGTACCGCATCGAAGTGGTCGCCGCTGTACCAGTGGAAGGCAAAACCGTCAATCATTGCATTGGTGCTGGTGGTAACACAAGTGCTTGCACAATCGAACAGGCGCTCCTTGTTGTGATCCCACATATTGATTTTGATTTTGCCCAACCCAGCTTCCTGCAAAGCCGGGTATAAGTGCTTTTCAAGGAATTCCCGTTCTTCCTCATGCGTGTAGCGGCAACTATCCCATGTCTGTGTGGCGTGGGGTTCATTCTGCACAGTCAGGAATTCCACTGTGATTCCATGGCTTTCGTATTCCTTAATATAACGGCAGATATAGTTTGCCCACGCATCGGCATACTCTGGCAGAAGTTTTCCGCCGTGGTTGCGGTCATTGTTGGTTTTCATAAACGCTGGCGGAGACCACGGCGTGAGCATTACACCGATTTTATGACCGGCATACTGCTCTGCCAACTGGATATAGGGCAGAATGTATTTTTCGTCCCGCGCCAGCGAAAATGTCTTGAATTCTTTATCCTGCGGATCAGTTACCGCAGAATAATTTCCCAGCGAGAAATCGCAACTGTCAAGATGAGTCCGAACAAAGTTGTACCGCAGCCCCTCCGCTCCAAAATATCCTTGCAGAATTTTTTCTACTGTTTCTTCCGGCATCTGTCGCAGCACAGAACCTGCGGCTTCGGTAATGGCACCACCAAAACCGTCAATCGTCTGATAGCGAATGTCTGGGTACAGATTCAGCAGCTGGACTTCTTGTGTGTCATCGTCTGCCACAACTTGCAACGGGGTAGTGATTTGGTTCGCAACACCGCCGTCAAATAATGTGGTATGTTTATTTGCAATCATAGGTGTTCCCCTTTACACAGTAATAATCATGCTGTTAAATGAGCGCGGTGCGAGCATAAAGCTCGTTACTTCACCTTCCAGTTCAACCGTCAGGCATTTTTCTTCACGGAACGGATTGAATGCTTCCACGGCATAGCTGCCATCCGGGTTACGGAAAATCAATGCATCTGCCGCCCAATGTCCAGCTGCACCCAGTCGCACGGCACCGCGTTGTACAGCATTAGAAAAATGCTTCATCACATAGAAATCCGGGTTTAAGGTGTAGTCACCATTTTGCACGGTAACCATTGCGTTCTGCGGGTCTCCCCACGTGCTGACGCCCCACGGTGCGAGAATCAGGTTCCAATACATATAGCTTTCTGCGCCGTTGCCAATGTAATGCTTCAGCATTGTCCACACATAGGTAGCATACTCCCACGTGTTGTCGCCAAAGCCGCATTCGTTTTCGGACTGCATAAGCCGCAATTCCGGCCACCAGCTCTCGAAAGCTGAATAGCGATTTTGCCACCCCATTGATAACTTACGCCTGTAATATACTGGCGCGCTTCATCGTCCTCCAGCACAGTATTGGCAAAGTAATCATAGTCCTCGGTGGCCCACTTATCGAAAATTAGACGATTATAGTCGCAACCGGGCGCATTGATTGTGCCGAGCCAGATTTCCGTATCAAGGCCGTTTTTCTTGAACGTGGGACCGAGGTAATCTCGAATGAATTCTTTCAGCTCGGCACCCGTCCACATGCAGGAAGGAAATTTTTGGTTTGCCACTGGTTCGTTTTGTACATGGATCTGATCAATGGTGATTTCCTCGTGCTGATATTCCTTTACAAATCTGACAAAATAGTCCGCATAGGCTTGCAGGTTCTTAGGCTCCCAAATCAGTTTACCCCAGTTGTACACGGGAGGATTTTTCATCCATGTCGGCGGGCTCCACGGGGAAGCGAACAACTTCAAATCCGGTGCATATGTCTTTGCTTTTTGGATATAGGGAATCAAGCGTTCTTTATCACGGTCAATAGAGAAATGCTGTAGGGCATAATCACCGGGCGTTTCATCAAGACTGTACCAATCCATCGCATAATCGTTTGCACCAATTGGCATGCGACAAAAGTTCAGCTTGCAGGCTTCGGCATCCGCAGCAAACAGTTCTTTCAGCAGACTGTCCTGCTTATTTTCTGGAAGAGTTTTGAGGGCTTCATAGCCTTGCTCATTAAAACATCCGCCAAAGCCAAACATTTTCTGGTATTCAACGCCATTTAAGCGAAGATTCGCTTTTCCTTTTGCGGAGATGGGTGTTCCCGTCTGCCAAACCGCTTCTGGGGTCGAATATCGCCATTGAATCTCTTTCATAAAGCGTACCTCTTATTTTTCAGAACCCACAGTCAAACCGTTAATGATGTATTTCGAGAAGAAGATATACACGATCACGATGGGAATAATCGAAATTGCAATCGCCAGATACATGGCTCCATAGTTAGTAAGGTAAAGTCCTTTGATCATGGCAATCATAACCGGCATTGTGTACTTTTTATCCGAGGTCAAAATAATCAGCGGCCCCATGTAGTTATTCCAGCAGGAAACGAAGTTGAAGATACACATTGTTGCAACACCGGGCATAATGCAGGGCAAAACAATGCGATTAAAAATCTTCCATTCACCGCAGCCTTCCAGTCGTGCAGCTTCCATCATGGAAAGAGGGATACTCTGCTCAATGATGCCCCGAAGGAAGAATACCGCAGACGCATTTGCAATACCGGGCAAAATCAGGGACGTATAGGTATTTAGCATATTGAGTTTCAAATTCAGCTGATAAAAGCCGATAATGCTCAACTGACTGGGCAGCATCATGGAGGCCAGCACAATAGCAAATAGTGTTTTCTTGCCCTTAAAGTGGTACTTTGCGAAACCGAAAGCCGTCAATGCGCCGAAATAGCCCGTAAAGAAAGTAAACGGTACTGCTACACAAAGGCTGTTCAGGAATCCGCGCCAAATGTTGACGTGACTCTGCATCGTAGTGTAGTTTTCCAGCGTATTTTTTCCGGGTAACAGATTCAGCTTGGTTACAATATCGAAGCTGGAATGGGTTGCATTCACAACAACCAGATAGAAAGGAACGATAGAAAGCAGCAACAAGAAAATCAGGAAAGCATAGATGATAACATTGGATATGATTTTCTGTGCTTTGTAAGAAGTCTGGCTTTTCTGATTTGTCACAGTATTAGTCATCGTAAGCACCCTCCTTACTCTGCATAGCGCGGAAAGCAAACACACTAAGAATTGCAATTACAAGGAACAAGCCAACCGACATTGTAGAGGCATACCCGTAATTAAAATTCTTGAAGCCCTGATTATAAAGGTACATGGATGTCGTCAGTACGGACTTGTTGGGATCACCGGTTCCGTTCGTCAATGTTGTAGGAACATCAAATAACTGCATACCGCCAATAATCGAAGTGATTGTCATATAAATCAAGGTCGGGCGAATCAACGGCAACGTGATTTTCGTAAAGGTCTGAGCTTTCGTTGCTCCATCGACCATCGCTGCATCATAAACAGAGCCTTCGATTGTCGTGATGCCTGCCATAACAATGACAGTCGTATAGCCGAACCACATCCACCATTGGATATAGGAAGTCATTCCAGATGTGAATGCACCACTATTAAAGAAAGAGAATGGTGCGCCCTTTACATGGAGTGCCTGCAAGATGTAGTTGGCAACCGACTTGTTTCCGTCGAACAGCAAGTTAAACAGCAAACCAACAGATGCTGCCGTAATCAGGTTGGGCAGATAGTACGCAGCACGGAAAAATTTCATTCCGCGAATACGGTTGAAGGTAAACAGCGCAGATAGCAAAAGTGCCGTCAGCATCTGGGGCACAAAGTTGAAAATCCAAATGCGAATCGTATTCCAGATGGAAAGATAGAACACATCATCCGTCAGCAGTCGGGCATAGTTTTTCCAACCGAGTGGCGTCATCTTGGCTAACCCATCCCATTTTTGAAAGCTAAGGATAAAGGTATAGACGATGGGATACAGCCCAAAAACGGCAAACACAATAAAGAACGGCGCAATAAACAAATAGCCATACCGCCCTTTGTCTATACTGTTATGGAATTTCTTCTTAAACATACCTGCTTCCCCCCATAAGATAATGGGCGGCGGCCAAGCATACGCCGCCGCCCATCAGGTCAGCCATTATAAATTTTAATCAGCTTAGTCAACCGTAAGCTCAGGATAGGCGTTCAACGCATCCTTCTTGAACTGCTCAATGGCTTCCTCCTTGCTCATTTCACCGGTAGCATACAGCTTCGTGTCAGAGAGGAAGAACGTGTTGAGCTGACCGTCATAGGCAGTCATCAGATCGGCAGGGATTTTTTCCATCTGCTCATTGTAGAACTGGTACAGGTTCTGACCACCCAGAACTTCTTCGCCGTCTTCCGCAGCAAGAGCCTGATCCGCAGACTTCAGGGAAACATACTCGCCATATTCTTTTGCGTACGCCTGCTGTGCTTCACTGTTGCAGGTCACATACTGCATGAATGCCCATGCCAAATCCTTGTTGGGACTGTCCTTATAGATGCCGAGCCAAGTACCGCCCTTCACATAAGGAACGGGACCTTGGCACAGACCCCACTGGCCTTTAGTCTTATCGGCTGCCGGTTTGACAACGAACTGATAGCCCCAAGTCGGCAAAACATAGCAGAATGTATCGTCACTTTCCACAGCGGCGCTCCATTCGGGGGCCCACGGATCGACGTTCAGGTCATAACCGTTATCGGAAATGGTCTTTGCCATATCCATGAATTCGAGCATCGAATCATCAATGATGAGCTTGTCATCAACGACCCACGGCTGCTCGCGGTTGGAGAACTGCATATTCATAATGTCCTGCCAGCTGGCGAACATTTTAACGCCCTTCTCACTGAATTTCGCAGCCGCGTCCAGCATTGCTGCATTGCTGTTCAGCTGCTGGGAAACCTCGTCAGGATCATCGGTGCCGAGAACTTCTTTTGCAAGGTCGCGGCGATACAGGATAGAGCCCGGAGATGCCTGCCAGCTCAGGGCGCGGACAGCACCGGAATCATCGGTGCCAACATTCAGAACATATTCCCAGATGTCATCTTTGTACTGCCCGACATTGTAGGGCTCCTGATTCAGGTCATCCCAGTAGCCAGAGTTGACAAGATATTTGACATAGTCCGACTCACCGGTAAAGATGTCTGGTGCGCCTTGCCCGCTTGCCAGCGTCGGAGTCAGTTTGGTAAGGAAATCGGCATTCGGAACAACGGTAATGTTGACGGTAACATCCGGGTACTCCTTATTGAAGCCCTCAACAAAACGCCCCAGTTCCTCACCAGACGACCAAACTTCCAGCGTACCACTGAGGTTGCCAGCAGTTTCCTCCGCAGCGGCTTCAGACGATGCTGCCGTAGATTCGGTCTTGGATTCAGCAGTGCTGGTAGCCGTAGAGGTGCTAGTACTGCCACAGGCTGCAAGAGAAACTGCCATAGCAGCTGCCATCGCGGATGCAACAAATTTTTTCATAATGTTCTCCTTTTCTATAATTTAATTCATGCGCACTCACGCATGTTAATCCAAAGAAATTGTGGAAACAGATTTTCCTTCTATCAAATCGGGCTTGACGAGCTTATTGATATGACCGCTTTTTCCGTCAAGTTCTTTCAAAAGCTGTTCAGCAAGCATTTCACCGATACGATAAACCGGCTGCTGCACGGTGGTCACGTGCGGGGTTGACAAAAGATTGTGTCCCAGCCCATCAAAGCCTACTACGGAGATATCCTCAGGCACGCGCAGTCCTTTTTCCATAATGGCTTGACATACACCGATTGCCATTGTATCAGTTGCGCAAAATATCGCCGTACAATCCGTTGTCTCCATCAAATGCAGTGCCGCATCGTGACCGCCCTGCACGTTGTTTACCGCGCGCAGATAGGCATTCGGCGGTGGTGCGAGCTTATGTTTTTCCAGCGCACTACAGTAGCCATTGTAACGATCTTCCGTGTAGTCCTTGTTTTCATCGACATTGATCATGACTATCTTTCGGTGCCCTTGCCGAATCAGATACTCGGTAATGTTCTCTGCTCCTGCAAAGTTGTCTACATCAATGCAACTTACTTTCGGCAAGTTTGTATGTCCAAACAGAACTACCGGACGATCTCGTTCACTGGCATAAGCATAAAACTCGTTGATTTCATCACGAAGTAAGCCTGTTACAATGTACCCATCGCAAAGATGTTCTTTCTTTTTATCTCGTAAAATCAGAAATGGATACATTCGTTTGCTAAGGGCATTACTGATACCAGCGATAAAGTGCATAACGAACGGGTTATTTAAATCAATATCGCTGGGAATGAATACATCAATCAGCCCGGTACGGTTTACGGCAAGACTTTTTGCTGCTGCATTAGGAACATATTTCAGTTCCGCCATTGCCAGCATAACTTTATCTTTCGTTTTTTCCTTTACCAGTTCCGGCGTATTGATCACGCGGGAGACCGTGATGCTGGAAACCCCTGCTCTTTGGGCAACATCCTTCAGTGTACTCATGTATCCCACCCCTCCAATGATAGGCCAAGAAATGTTAGCGCTATCATTTTTGCTGGTAATATATAGCGCTAACTTCTCTTGAAATGTTAGCGCTATCATTTGCAACTATAGATTACCACAACGAAATACGTTTTTCAATAGGATGGCGTTGTTTTCTACATAATTTACATGAAAAGTCAATCATTTTGAGACTTTTCGCCAACTGTTCTTTACTTTTCAAAAGCGACAAATCGATAATTAACCCTTATTCACATAAATCCGCCTGAATTGCCGTCAGTGTTTCCCTCTCCCGACGGTAATCTTGTTCTTGTAAGTCGATTTCTCTCAGTTGTTCAGCTAGATCATTAATTTTGCTTTCCAGAATTTGCGCAAAGTTATTCACTTTATCTATTTCAACAGACTGGTCGATGCCCTCCTTTTCCAGTTTCGCCGCAGCTGTTCGGTATACTTGAAGTTCCATGCTATGCTGATTGAAATACCCTGTTTTCTGATTTAAGGGCTTAGCGACATACTCCATCCACACAGATTTGTAAGTTCTGCATATCTGCAAATGTTTTGCAGCAGCTGCGTAGGTAGTTCGCTTCTGCTTCACTTCTGCCAGTTCATTTGTAAGTCCAATCCGCGTTTTTCCAAGATCATGTATAACTTTATCGTAATCGCCGGTGGTATGGATTCGACTATCGGCCATGCCTTGCAGCATTTTGCCGAGGAACTTCGCATTTTCAATTCCTGCTCGTCGTTCCACCGCAGCAATTTTGCGCTTTAGTCCAGTGCTTTCCGTTATAGGATTAATTGAACTTCCCAGAAATTCAGAGAGGCGGTCACCTTGTATGTTCAGCCTTTTCTTTGAATCGCCGATGGGGACATAACTATATTGCTGGTTGGGATATAAAAGCACTGTACACTGCCCGGCATCCAAATCACGAAGTACATATTTTTCAGGTATAAATAGTCGCTCAATGCCATTCTGCGGCAGATGGATCGTCACGCCTCGAATGGACATAGCTTTTATCTGATTTTCCGAAAGGATGACTTGCACAGGCTCTACGTGGTTTTCCTCGTCAATCTGCTGGATCAGCTTTGCGCCTCGGATCGTGCCGTGGGTTTCGTCCTCATAAACCAAGTCATAAGAGAAGTCGTTTCCGACATTGAAAGTGATTTCGCCATCCGGCGAAGTCGTCACTTCGCTTTTGTTGACCATTAGTTTGGCGGGGTTTCCATTGTCATCGTGAGCCTGAAGAACCAAACCATTTTTTCCCGCAGACAGAATTTGGCGGCTGCTTAACTTCACCGCTGCCGTACAAACTTCTGGATACTGAATCGTCAATTTTTGATAGCGGTCGAGCAGCGTGATCTCCGCGTCTTCCGTAATCTGCATTTTCCCATTCTTCAGTGCATACTCAATTCCTTCGCTGGTGAATTCCGAACCAAGTGCATCTTCTGGAACCCATGCACCATCCAGCACCGTGGCTCGGTACAGTACCTGCCCAGTCGCTTTCTTCACTTTGGTTTCGATGCCTGCAGTTTTCAGTTTATCTGCAAAGTCCGCCATACCAGTTGCCGAACGGAGGATACCAGTAATTGTTTTTCTCAGGTATTTCTGCTCTTGTGCATTGTCAGACAGTCGGGCGCAAATACCGGCATAGGTAAATGTATCAGTATCAGATAAGCTATTATCCCGGACAGATTGACCCGCACCCTCCAGCAAATAGCTAATATGCTTACCGCGAATTGTAGGTGTGATTTCCAGTCCCTTTGCCATAGAAAGAAACTGACTATAATCCGTTGCCCTCTCCAAGCAAAAATTCAGCCTCTTTCGGATTTCCGTCCGGTTGGATACAGATTTCTTTTTCCCTGCGTTTTCAGGATACAGTTGCCCAATCTTTTGTGGATTATCAATCACGGATAAATGTGCTTCCATGCACAAGCGGTCAGAAATATCCCGTATCTGACGTGCCGTGCGGTAAGGCACCGTTCGCAGTTTCTTATAGTCGTAAAAGGAAACTGCATTGATCATAATGTGGTTATGGATATGACCTTTATCAATGTGAGTTGCTACCACATACTCGTACTTGCCGCCTGTGTATTCAAATGCCAGTTTCTTCCCCAGCTCATGCGCCTGCTCAGGCGTGACAGCATCTTCTGGAGAAAAAGACTGTATCAGGTGATAAGCAAGATTTGTGGAACGCTTTCTTTTCAGGTTCCGCGCCTTGTGCGCAAGCACTGCTGTCATTTCAAAGTCGATAGAAGCTGTTTGAGGCTCACAATTATAGCCTGACACCAGCATCTGACCGTCGGTCTTGTCTGGGTTTTCGATATAGGCCAGTGCCTTGCCAAGAGTAGATTTTATCGCATGAATTTTTGTGATAGCCATAAGAAGCTCCCTAAAAAGAAAGATGCCCTATGTGAAATGAATCTCACATAGGGCATCTGCCTGTAATTATTGTTTTGTTGACTCCGCCTCCATCATAAGGCGGTCAAAATCGCTTTGGTACTGCCTGTCCTGTATAACGCGGTACTTTTCAAATTCACTTTCTGCGAAAGCCTTTGCGATTGCCGCTGTAACCTTTCCTTTATCTTTTAGAATTTCGGCATCGTTGAATTGCAGGAAAGCGTCCAGTTTCTCTGCCCAGTCCTGCATCGTCATAGGAATATGCCGCCGTGCTTGGCGCGTTGCATAGTCAAGGTACATTGTTACAATCTCATTCAGTTCTTGTAACTCATCTTGCTGCAAATAGTTCTTTGCAACAGAAACATCGGCTTTGACTATCTTCCCGTTTGGGGCATTCTTCCATGAGGTCAACCCCATGTGGTCTTTTGTGTGGTCTGCCCGTTGCACAATGACTTCTGCGGCAGTACTGCCATGAACAGCGTAGTGCATTTTATTCTGAACGGTTGCAAAAAAGTCTTTGGTCGTTTTGCTGTCTACCGAGTAATCTACGGCAGTAGCATAAATATCCGTAATTTTCTGGTAAAAGCGGCGCTCGCTGGCGCGGATTTCCTGTATTTCGGAAACCAAATGGTCGAAGTAATCTTCATCAAAGATTTGCCCATTAATAAGCCGATCCTTATCCAGAACATATCCCTGCCGGGTAAATGTATCCAGCACTTTGGTTGCCCATTGACGGAATTGTGTGGCACGGGTGGAATTGGTGCGGTAGCCAACAGCAATAATGGCGGGCAGGGAGTAGAATTTGTAGTGATAGGTCTTGCCATTATCTGCAACTTGTGCAAATTTTGCACAAGTTGTACTTTCGGATAATTCATTTTCCGCAAAAATATTCCGCAGATGTTTGGCAACAACACTGCGGTCAACATCAAACAGTTGTCCGATGCCTTTTTGCGTCAGCCAGACCTCGTGATCCTGAACGCGAACTTCTATGCCATCTGTCTCTGAATCTTTCGTGAACACAAAAAAATCTGCTGTGCTGTTACGAACATACCGTTCTGTGCCTGCCATCGCTGCTCTCCTTACATCAGTACAATGTAAGAATAGTATATCATGCTTTTCAATAAGAGCAAAGCCCATTTTCACGATTTTCCATACAAATGGACTTATCTCTCATCACGTTCATTTTCTTGTGTATCATGCTGATGTTCCTCTCCCCTGCATTTAGCATACAATTCTAGCGTGCATTTGAGAGTAATCGGCTTCGGATATAGCTCAAGGAAAATCAGGGGTGAGTGATATTTTTTCTCATATTTTGTAATTTGACTATCCGTCAAACTTATCAGATCTTCGCCACCGTCTCCGCATATCAGAAACGGACCTGCGAAGAAATCCGTTGGACCATATAAGCGGTTCGGTGGTATCACCTCATTACTTCCGCGCAGAAATGCACAACTGCATAAACAAAAAGCAGAGAGTCATCCGTAAGAGGATAACTCTCTGCTTTCTTGTAAAGCCTTTTCTGCACAAGTTTGGTGTCAATGTGGTGTCAAATCAGCCAAACCGGGTTGATAAAAGGCGTGGAATCAATGCTTTTTAGTCGATGGGCTTCATCGTGGGGAACAGCAGCACGTCGCGTATGGTGGGGCTGTCGGTAAGCAGCATCACAAGGCGGTCTATTCCCAGGCCTATGCCGCCTGTGGGGGGCATGCCGTACTCCAGAGCGGTACAGAAGGTCTCGTCTATCATCATGGCCTCGTCGTCGCCCTTGGCGCGCTCCATGGCCTGCTGTATGAAGCGACCCCGCTGATCGATGGGGTCGTTCAGCTCGGAGAAGGCGTTGGCGTACTCGTGGCCGGCGATGAACAGCTCAAAGCGCTCGGTAAGCCGCGGGTCGTCGGGCTTGCGCTTGGACAGGGGGGATATTTCCACCGGATAGTCTATGACGAAGGTGGGCTGGATAAGGGTGTCCTCCACAAACGCGTCGAACACCATAGGCAGTATCTTGCCCGCAGTAGCGGTCTTGTCCTCTACCTCTACGCCAAGGCGCTTTGCCTCGGCACGGGCCTGTTCGTCGGTCAGGCTCATAAAGTCCACGCCGGTCTTTTCCCTTACGGCGTCGTTCATGGTAACCCTCTTAAAGGGAGCGGTAAGGTCTATCTCGCTGCCCTGATAGGTTATCTTTGTCCTGCCGCCGTTTACCGCCTTGCAGCAATGGTCTATGACGCCCTCGGCAAGCTCCATCATTCCCTTGTAGTCGGTGTATGCCTGATACAGCTCAATGGTTGTAAACTCGGGGTTATGGGTAGCATCCATGCCCTCGTTGCGGAATATGCGGCCTATCTCATATACCCGCTCAAGGCCTCCCACTATGCACATCTTCAGATGCAGCTCGGTGGCTATACGCATGTACATATCTATATCCAGCGTATTGTGGTGGGTTATAAAGGGCCGCGCAGAGGCGCCGGAAGCGGTAGTATTGAGTACGGGGGTTTCTACCTCTATAAAGCCCTTATTGTTGAGCCAGCTGCGCATCTCGGATATTATTATGCTGCGCTTTACGAAGGTATCGCGGACCTCGGGGTTCACGATAAGGTCTACGAAGCGCTGGCGGTAGCGAAGCTCCGGATCCTTGAGGCCGTGGAACTTCTCCGGCAGCGGCCTGAGGGACTTGCTCAAAAGCTCCACCCTCTCGGCGTGTATGGATATCTCGCCGGTGCGGGTCTTGAATACCCTGCCCACCACGCCGATTATATCGCCTATGTCGAAGGTCTTGAACTGGGCGTAGCTTTCCTCGCCTATGTCGTCCCTCTTGACGTATATCTGTATGTCGCCCTTATAGTCCAATATGTGGGCAAAGCTGGCCTTGCCCATAATGCGCTTGGACATCATTCTGCCCGCCACGCTGACGGTCTTATCCTCAAAGGATTCATAATTTGAGGTTATGTCGGTGCTGTAAAACTGCTGGTCGTAGCGCACCTTTCTGAATGGATCCTGACCTGCGTCCTGAAGTGCCTTCAGCTTGTCCCTACGTATCTGCAAAAGCTCCGAAAGCTCCGCCTCCGTCATTTCCTTTGCCGGCTCCACATTTGGGTTCTGTGTCTTTTCTTCCATAGATTCCTCTTTTATCCTTATTACTTGCTTATGTTCAGTATTTCAAACTCTGCCGGGCCGCCGGGGGTCTGAATGGAGACTGTCTCATGGAGCTTATGTCCAAGCAGGCCCTTGCCCACGGGGGATTCGTTGGATATGCGCTTCTCCATGGGGTTTGCTTCCGCGCTGCCAACTATCTGGAAGGTCAGCTCCTGATTGAGGGTCTTATTCTTAACGGTTATGGTGTTGCCGACGTTTACGACGTCGGTATTGATGTTGTCCTCGTCGATTATGACCACGTTGCGCAGCATGGCCTCTATTTCCACTATTTCGTACTCCATACGGGCCTGCTCGATCTTGGCCGCGTCGTACTCCGCGTTTTCAGACAGGTCGCCGAAGGAACGGGCTATTTTTATCTGCTCCGCTATCTCAGTGCGGCCCGTGGTTTTAAGGTACTCCAACCGCTTCTCGTATTTCTCAACGCCTTCTTTGGTAAGACGAACTTCTGCCATTACTTTTTCCTCCTTAACATAGGTAAAATAATTATATGTGCGCCGTTTCCCTTTGTCAAGGAAAGCAGTCTGTTTTCGGGAAAAAACGGGCAGGTATCACACTTTGTTCATTTGCGCCGCGCCCTGCCGTGTGCTATTATATGATAGGGATTGAATGTGTAATTATTCCCGGTATCGCCAGGGGCTTTGACCCCTGACTTCAAATGCGCAACAAGGAGCTTTGATAATGCCTAAGAATCAATACGCCATCGCCCGGCGCTCAATATGGTATCTTCTCAGGACGCTGCTGGTCATAGCCCTCATTGTAGTTCTGTGCCTTACCGCCTTCGTCACCGCCATGCACATAAGCAACATATACATTCTGGTCACGGAGGGCCTTGAGCTGCGTGCGGGGTACATTTTGCAGGGGGGTGAGATAGCGCCGCTCACGGAATACTTTACCGAGAACTTCATCGCTCAGGACCCGGCGCTGTACGCCGGCACCTACTCCAGCTTCAACGTCACCAACTTCATATATAAAATAGAAGTGAAGAGCCTCCTGACCCTGCCCGGCGACAGCACCGCCACCGTCAAGGTATACGAAAAGATGCTCTCCGTTTCCGGCTCCCCTATGGAGGGTACAGACCCCGAGGCACAGCTGCCCCAGTGGATACCCGCCACATACAATGTAAAGCTCAGGAAAATCAAGGGCCGCTGGTACATCAGCGACATGATGCTGCTTAAGCAGAATCCCGCCGAAAAGCCTCTGCCTACGCCGGATTATTCGCAGATGAAGACCCCTGAGCCATAGTTTGGAATAATGAAGCTTTCCCTTTTTAAAACCGAATTTCCCATCATGCTGGCCCCCATGGCGGGGTTTACCGACATGACCTTCCGCTCCATCTGCCGGGAGCACGGCTGCGATTTTACCTTCACGGAAATGATATCCGCCAAGGGTCTGAAGTACGGCGGCAAGAGCGCCGACCTCATGGAAACCGCCCCCAACGAGC
>ERZ827440.2126-NODE-2126-length-18450-cov-4.210383_pt1 | contig 18450 bp, 24 predicted proteins | sample MGYA00519774_ERZ827440 | MGnify/ENA primary metagenome ERZ827440 (study PRJEB31778, sample SAMEA3449302) | human gut metagenome | biome: human gut; feature: human-associated habitat; material: faeces | place: United Kingdom | collected 2010/2012 ... | reverse complement strand
AATTAAGGAAAATGAATATAAAAATCCAAAAGATAAATTTAAAAATGGCTTTAGGAACAGAGGATACTGCACAAAATGCAATCATAGTTGGGGCAATATCAAGCATAATTGCAATAATAATGGGGGTGCTCTCAGAAAAAAAGATTTTAGCAATAGGAGATGGAAAAGAAAATCAAATCAATTGGAAAATTATACCATTATATCAAAATAGAAATTTATTGAATATTGATTTAAACTGTATAATTAGTTTTAAATTGATACATATTATTAATGCAATTTGAAAGGAGGAATAGTATGTCAGAACATCCAATAGAAGGCCTAATGCTAACAGCTATGAATAGTATAAAAGATATGGTAGATGTAAATACAATAATCGGAGAGCCAATACAGGCATCGAATAATACGGTTATAATACCAATTTCAAAAGTATCATTTGGGTTTGCGGCAGGGGGAAGTGAGTTTAAGGGCGAAACAATAGATGAATATAATAAAAAAGATAAAGATGAGCAAATTCAATATAGATTACCATTTGGAGGTGGAGCAGGTGCACGGGGTTTCTATAAATCCGATTGCTTTTTTAGTTGTACAATCAAATGTTGTAAAACTTTTGCCAGTTGATCACGATAATACTTTTGATAAGATTTTGGATTATGTACCAGATTTGATGGAAAAATTAAATTGTTTGATGAATAAATGCTTACAAAATAAGAAAGATGAGCAAGAATAGATGTTATTCTTGCTCAAAATATGCACAATTTGAATTAGAAGAATTTTTCTTATTTGAAGTAGTTTGCTCACAAGTGCATTCTCCATTTTTTTGATATTTACAGTTTTCAGTGCAAGCTATCATTTAATGTTTCCTCCTAACATAAAAATAGTATTTGTAAAAAAGACATAAATATACATAATTCTAGATTATTTATATAAGAGGATGGGCTATTTTTGGGGAAATGTTTAGGCAACTAGCAGGAAGAACTAATTTTCTTGAAAGTATTTACAAAAATGTTTCACACTGCAATTTTCACATAAAGGTTTTTGAGCTTTACAAGTATATCTTCCGATGCCAAATAAATAAGTGATTAACATCTTTATAATCTTTTTCGTCAATTTGTTTTAATAAATCTTGTTCAATTTTTGAAGGGTCCTTTTCATCAGATAAGCCAATTCTGTTAGAAATTCGCTTGCAGTGTGTATCAACAGCAATTCCGTTTAGCCTCCCCAAAAACCTCAAGCATAATAACATTAGCACTTTTCCTACCAACACCGGCTAAAGTTATTAAATCATCCATATTTGATGGAACCTCACCACCAAAGTTTTCTAAAATTTGATTTGCGCATTTTTTTATGTTTTTGGCTTTATTTTTATAAAATCCACAAGGATGAATTAAAGTTTCTAATTCCTCTAAATCACAATTTGCAAAATCTTCAATAGTTTTATATTTTTGAAAAAGGGCAGGAGTTGTTAAATTTACTCTTTCATCAGTACACTGGGCAGATAAACATACTGCCACAACTAGCTGAAATGGAGTTGTAAAATCTAAGCTACATTTTGCATCAGGATATGTTTTTCTTAAAGTATCTATTAATTTATTTATATCATTTTTCTTCATAAATTTAAGTCCTTTCATTAAATATTAGGTACAATTAAATTATATAAGGAAAGTTCTAATTTGTCAAAAGGTAACAATAAACTACAAAAAACATATAATAATACTAAAAGAGTTGGAGGTAATTGTATGAAAGGATTTTTGAAAAAAACGTGTGGGGTATGTTTAATCGGATTAGGAATTGGTATATTAATGGTTCTATTACTTCCAATAACAGGATGGTTAATTATAATTGGGCTTGCTGTTGTGGCAATAGGCTTTATATGGCTTGCTTGTTAAGAAGGAGGTACATAAAAATGACGATTGTTGTTAAAAAGGTTCCAAAGGCTTTTAGGGGAATTGTAAAGTTTTTGTTTAGGATAAAAGAGTGATTTTTAGTATTAAGATCGTTTCTTTTTCTATTGGGACCGTTTCTTTTTGCGAAAAGAAACGGTCCCAATAGAAAAAGAAACGGTCCTAATACGAAATTTTCCAAAAACAGTTGACGAAAATAAAAAAAAATGATATAAATATAAGGTAAAGTTTTAACGGCCCCTTGGTCAAGCGGTTAAGACGTGGCCCTCTCAAGGCCAAATCATGGGTTCGATTCCCGTAGGGGTCACCAAAATAAGTAGCATTTGAGTAGAAAGGACTAAAAACCTATTCTACTTTTATTATTTTTATAGAGATATATTTAAAAAATCTAGAAAAATAGGAGTTATTAAAAATGGAAGAAGAAAAAGAAAATAATAAAATAATAAGGAAAAAAATATTTGAAAATATAATAATTGCAATTGCGATGATGATATATTTCATTATAATAAACTTCTCATATTTGAGAATGGAAGAAAGTATATTATTACAAGGAATAAAAATTGCGAGTATAGTAATATTATTTTTTAGTATAATAATATTTGAGGTAGCATATAGAAAAGACAGTGGAAGAATTGCAATAAATGGAATTGAGGTATTAGTTCTTGCCATACATACATTAACAATATGGACAGTTATAAATAGATTTAAAATAGAATTTGATACCTATGTACTAATTTCAACATACACATTTGCAATATACTATATATTAAAATCAATAATCATATATACAATAGAGAAAAAGAAATATTTAGATAGTTTAAGTGATATTCACGAGATAGTTAGTAATGAACCAATAAAAAAAGAAGCAAAAAAGAGAAAAAAGAAAGAAAATACCTAAAAAAGCTTATTTTTACTAGACTTTATTACAAAAATGTGATAAAATAAAAACGATTTAAAAAATGGGAGGAATAAACTATGAAATTAGTAAATATAGGTTTTGGAAACACAGTTGCAGCAGACAAAATAGTAGCCATAGTGAGTCCTGATTCGGCTCCAATAAAAAGAATGGTACAAGAGGCAAAAGATAATGGAACAGCAATAGATGCAACATTTGGCAGAAAAACAAGAGCTGTGCTTATAATGGATTCTGACCACATTGTATTATCAGCAGTACAAGCAGAGACAGTAGCTGATAGAATTGATAAAGAAAGGAATGATAATTATGATGGTAAAGCCAACAGTTAAAGAGCTTTTAGAACATGCAGAAAATAGATTTGCATTAGTAATTGCAACATCAAGAAGAGCAAGACAAATAGCAGATGGAGATAAAAAATTAACAGATGTAGAGGAAGAATCACCTGTAACACTTGCTGCAAACGAGATAAATGAAGGAAAAGTACAAATATATAAAGCAGATGAGGAAGAATATGATGATGAAAACGAAGATGTTTCATTATTAGAAAATAGCGAAGCTGAAGAGGTAGAAGAAAAAGAATAAAAGGAGAATTTAAAATGATAGTTATATTATCTGGAGTAGCAGGAGCGGGAAAAGATACAATAAAAAAAGAAATCATAAAAAGAATGAACTTTGTAGAAACATTACCATCATATACATCAAGACCACAAAGAGAAGGTGATATCCCAGGTCAAACATATATATTTGTTACAAAAACAGAATTTGAGGAAATGATAGAAAGAAATGAATTTTACGAATATGATATACATCATAATAATTATTATGCGGTACCAAGAAAACTTTTAAATGAAAAAATAGAACAAGGAAAAGTAATAATAAAAGATGTAGATGTAAATGGTACACAAAATTTGGTAAATTTATTAGGGCAAGATACAAAAATAGTAACAATATTTTTAAGAGTTCCAAAAGATGAATTAGAGAGAAGATTAAAAGAGAGAATAGAAAAACCATCTCCAGAAGAAATAACTTTAAGATTAAATAGGTTTGATTATGAAGAATCAAAAATAGGATTATATGATTATGTATTAAAAAATAATGATTTAGAAAAAACAGTTCAAATAATAATGACTATAATAGAAAATGAACTAAAACTTGAAAATCCAGAATTTTAGAAAAAAGCTGAAATATGTAAGTATTTCAGCTTTTAACAATAAAGGAGTTTGGGAAAATGATAGAACTACTACAAAAATGCGAAATATGTCCACATAAATGCAAAATAGATAGAACTAAAAATCAAGTTGGAAGATGTAAATCAAAAGATACTGTAAAGGTAGCTCTTGCTTCAATTCATAATTTTGAGGAACCTTGTATAAGTGGAAGGAACGGCTCAGGTACAGTATTTTTTTCTAATTGCAATTTATCGTGCGAATTTTGTCAAAATTACGAAATAAGTCAACAAGGATTAGGAAAAGAAATATCAATAGAAAGATTGGCGGAGATTTTTATAGAACAACAATTACGAGGTGCAGATAATATAAATTTGGTATCACCAACAAGTTATGCTGTGCAGATAATAGAAGCAATAAAAATAGCTAAAAATAATGGTTTAAAAATTCCAATAATTTATAATACTAATGGATATGAAAATATAGAAACATTAAAATTATTAGAAGGATATATAGACATCTATTTACCAGATTTAAAATATGCGGAAAATGATCTGGCAAAAAAATATTCAAAAATAGAAAATTATTTTGAAATTGCAACATCTGCCATAAAGGAAATGTATAGACAAGTTGGAAAAAATGAATATGACGAAAATGGCATAATAAAAGCAGGAATAATAATCAGACATTTAATACTTCCGAACCATACAGAAAATAGCAAAAAAGTTCTAAAATGGATAGCCGAAAATATGCCTAAAAATATAACTGTAAGTGTTATGGCACAATACTTTCCAACATATAAGGCTAAAGAAATTAAAGACATAAATAGAAAAATAACAAAATATGAATATCAAAAAATAGAAAACTATTTATATTCATTAGATTTAGAAAATGGATACATACAAGAAATGGGTAATAATGAGGAAATATATGTACCGAAATGGGAAATAAATGTATAAATGTAATAAAAATGTAATAATAGTGTAATCAAAAAGTAATAATGAAAATTTGAGATATGTATTGATTAATTTTATGTTTTGTAGTATAAAAGATATAGAGTATTTAGAAAAATACAAAGGAGGAAGAAAATGGCTGAATTCAATCGTAATCAAAATGGAGTTTTTGGTGAAGTAAAATTTGAAGGAAATAATAATGTTACAGAAAATACATCTTATTTCGAAGGAACAATACCAGGAGCAAACTTAACAAATGAACAAAACAATGGTAAACAAAGCGAACAAGCAGGAAACATATTTGGTAGCTTTGGAACATCAGATAACGGTGTAGATTTCCAACCAATCGGTAGAGAAAAAGCAATTACAAAACAAGGACTTTGGTCAAAAGTAAAAGCATTCTTATTCCAAGAAATTGACTTAAATGCACCAGTAAAAGTAGAATTAACTCCATATCAACAAAAAGTTGAAGATGAAATTAATGAATTTTTACATCAAGAAATCACTTTTAAAGGAATTGCAAACTTCTTTAAAGGAAACAAATAAAAAACGCATACACATAGTTGTATGTGTTTTTTTTCTGATTGGGGACGGTTCTTTTTCCGAAAAAGAACCGTCCCCAATCAGAAAAAATGTCTTTTCGCGAAAGGAAACGGTCCCAATAAAAAAAGAAACGATCTTAATGAAAAAAAGTTGTATAATTTTTTCCTTTTTTGACATAATAAGATTATAAAACAAAATTAAGGAGGAAAAATAAATGAAGGCAACAGGAGTTGTTAGAAGAATAGATGATTTAGGAAGAGTTGTTATTCCAAAAGAAATAAGGAAAACCTTAAGAATAAAAGAAGGAGCACCATTAGAGATTTTTACAGACAAAGAGGGTGAAATTATACTAAAAAAATATTCTCCAATAGGTGAACTTACAGAATTTGCATCAGGATATGCAGAAACTTTATCAAAAACAACAGGTCATATTGCATTTATTACTGATAAAGATACTGTAATTGCGGTTTCCGGAGGTTCTAAAAAGGAATATTTGGAGCAAGATGTAAGTGATGAACTTGAACAATTAATGGAGGATAAAGAGGTTTATACAAGTAAAGATAATAGCGATATTGCTATGCCAATTACAAAAAATGGAAAAAATGATAAAAAATCAAATGGACAGGTTGTTTATCCTATTATTTCAAATGGTGATACAATAGGTACAGTTATTCTTCTTTCTAAAAATGCTAATACTAAGATGAATGATGTTGAAAATAAACTTGCTCAGTCTGCTGCTACTTTTTTGGGAAGTCAGATGGAGATATAGATAGAATGAATAAATCAACATAAAATCTTTACAAAAGACTGGAACGATGATATAATAATAAAGTCTTGTGACTATTAATTTCTAAGAGAAGGCAACAATAGGGAAATCAATAGTTAAAATAACTTTAGAAAGGGGAAATTTCTATGAACAAAGACAAAAACGTAACTAAAAAAATGAACCCTGAGGAGATTCCAACAGAATTCTTAGCTTTGTGTCCTCTTGATGGACGGTATGCAAGAATAGGAAGGGAGCTGTCACCGTATTTTTCGGAGTATGCCTTGATGAAAAACAGGGTCAAAGTAGAAGTTTATTGGCTGCAGTTCTTGTTGGAAAACATTGGTGAAGTAGAGGAGTTAGAAAATTTTGATAAGTCAAACTTACCAAAAATCATATCAATTTATGAGGACTTTTCTGCGGATTCAATTAAGAGAATCAAGGAGATTGAAAAAGAAACAAATCACGATGTAAAGGCTGTTGAATTTTTTGTTGATGAGAAGCTTAAGGAGTTTGGATTTGAAAGCCTTATTAGTTTTGTGCATTTAGGTTGCACATCAGAAGACATTAACAACACAAGTTATGCTAATATGATAAAGGAAGGTTTGGCAAATGTTTGGATTCCGGCGGCACAAGAACTTATCGAAAAAATTTCAGCAATGACATTGGAATATAGCAATATTCCGATGTTAGGCCATACACATGGCCAGCCAGCAACTCCTACAACAGTAGGAAAGGAACTTAAAGTATATGAATATCGTCTTAAGGAATCACTAGAAAAAATTAAGGAGATTGATGTACTTGCAAAATTCAATGGAGCTACTGGTAACTATTCTGCAATTACAGTGGCTTTTCCAAGAGAAGATTGGAGAGAGTTATCTAAGAACTTTGTGGAATATTATTTGGATTTAACTTTTAACCCTGTTTCTACGCAGATTGAAAGTCACGATTATATTGCTCATATCCTTGATGGCATTAGACATTTTAACAATGTTTTGCTTGATATGGATATAGATATGTGGCTTTATATAAGCAGTGAATATTTTAAACAGATTGCTGTAAAAGGCGAAGTTGGAAGTAGTACAATGCCACACAAGGTAAATCCGATCAGGTTTGAAAACTCTGAATCTAATATTGATATGTCGAATGCAGTTCTTATGGCGCTGTCAAACAAATTGACACGTTCAAGAATGCAGAGAGATTTATCTGATTCTTCATCATTACGAAATATCGGAATGGGAATTGGATATTCACTGCAGGCAATCAAACAGACAATAGGAGGATTAGGAAAGGTAGCAGTAAACAAAGAAAAACTTTCTGGAGATTTGGATAAGAATTGGGAGGTATTAGCAGAACCTATTCAAACAATTCTCAGAAAATATGGAATTGCGGATGCTTATAATCAGCTGAAGGAGTTGACAAGAGGTAAGAGAATTTCTCAAAAAGAAATACAGGAGTTTGTAAAAACTTTAGATGTGCTTTCAGAAGAGGATAAGAAAGCACTTATGGAGTTGACGCCAAGCAGTTATGTAGGTCTTGCAGGAGAAATTGCAAGAACAGAGATTTGATTTTTAGTATGTAAAAGTTTATGTTGAAAGAAGAGCTGTTTTCTGTTGGAAAGCAGCTCTTTCCCTTTGTTTTGAAACAAAAAATAAAAAACATATATTTTACCCTATAATCTATATAGAACTAAGATATATGTTTTTTATCGATATCATTTATTAAACCTACGATATAATCAATAGAAGTATTATAATATTTAGCTAAAGTTATTAAATGTTGAATAGGAATAGTCCTTTTGCCACTTTCATATTCAGAATAATATTGCTGGGATATTCCTAATAATTCAGCTATATCTTTTTGATACTTATCGTGGTCTTCTCTAAGGTCTTTTAGACGTTTGAATTTCATAGTTTCCTCCATATTTTTTCTAATTGTATCAAAAAAATATGAGAAAACGACTTGATACACAATAACTTGTGTACGTAAATAAAATAAATTTTGACAAAAAAATCGAAACATAGAAATAATTATGTTTCGAAAATTTTTTATTTTTTATCAGAACTACTTTTAGGAATAACAATATCCTTCTTTTTTCCATCATTATCAGGAACAATATCTGATTTGATATGATCATAAACAGGCGAAATGTTCAAATCATTTCCATCACCAGTAACTACTTTAATTTTTCTTTTTTCTTCTTCATTTTCACTCATAGGAAAACCTCCTTTATAAATTTTATATCATAAAAAAAATAAACGTGCAAGAGAAAAAGCATAAAAACAATAAATTTGAATAAATTTCTTATTGGGACCGTATCATTTCGCGAAAAGAAACGGTCCCAATGAAAAAAGAAACGGTCCTTTTACGAAAAATCACAAAAAACACTATACAAAAAAAATAATTTGATATATAATGAACGAGTAAAATTGGAAATAATTATTTCTTTTTATGAAAAATATCCTTGAAAGGAAGAGAAAAAATGAATTTAAAAAATATTTTAGACGGAATTGAAGGCTTAAAAGCCAAAGGAGAATTAGATTTAGAAATCGAAGGAATTGAAAGTAATTCAAAAAAAATAGAGAAAGGATTTTTGTTTGTTGCAATAAAAGGGTTCACAGTAGATGGACACGAGTTTATTGGTAGTGCGATAGAAAATGGAGCTGTTGCAGTAGTAGTAGATGAATTATGTGACTTAAAAGCTTTAAAAATACCATCAAATGTAACATTGATAGTTGCAAAAGATACAAGAGAATTTTTAGCGTTAGCATCAGCAAACTTTTATGGAAATCCATCAGAAAAGTTTAAACTAATAGGAATAACAGGAACAAAAGGAAAAACAACAACAACATTTATGATAAAAGAAATCCTTGAGAAAGCAGGAAAAAAAGTTGGACTAATTGGAACAATTGCAACATATATAAATGGTAAGAAAATAGCAGATTCAGATAGAACAACACCAGAAAGCTTGGAGCTTCAAAGAATGTTTGCAGATATGGTAAAAGAAGGTGTAGAATATGTTGTAATGGAGGTTTCATCACAAAGTTTAAAATTACATAGAGTAGATGGATGTCATTTCGATTATGTTGCATTTACAAATTTCTCAGAAGATCATATAAGCGAAAAAGAACATCCAAATATGGAAGATTATTTACAATCTAAATTAAAATTATTCAAAATGTGTAAAACGGGATTTGTAAATATAGATGATTTACAGGGAAACAAGATTCCAGCAATGTTTCCAGATAGTGACATAACAGGATATGGAATAGATAATTTTGGAAACTTCTTAGCAAAAGATATAACAATTACAAATTCTTATGTAGATTTCAAAGCAAAAATAGCAGATAGAAATGAAAGAGTAAAAGTTGATATCCCAGGAAGATTTACAGTTTATAATGCATTATGTGCAATATGTGTTTGTAGAAAAATTGGAATTGAAAGTCAAGTAATGAAAGAAGCATTAGAGAAAATCAAGGTACCTGGAAGATCAGAAATGGTAGAAAATAAGCTTGAAATACCAATTATGATAGATTATGCTCATTCACCAGAAAGTTTACAAAATATACTTCAGGCTGTAAAATCATATACAAGAGGAAGAGTAATTTCTGTATTTGGTTGTGGAGGAGATAGAGATACTAGAAAACGTCCGATAATGGGTGAAATATCAGGAAAAATTGCAGATTATACAATAATTACATCAGATAATCCACGTACAGAAAATCCAGAATCAATCGTAAATGAAATTGAAGAAGGAATCAAAAAAACAAAAGGAAAATATGAAGTAATTGTTGATAGAGTTGAGGCTATAACAAAAGCAATTCAAATGGCAAATAAAACTGATATAATAGTTTTAGCAGGAAAAGGACACGAGCCATATCAAGAAATAAATGGAGTTAAACATCCTTTTGATGAAAGAATTATTGTAAATGATATAATTAGTAAAATAAATAAGAAAGGCAAGAATTAAAATGAATTTTCAAACAACAATGCTTTTAATAAGTTTTGCGGTAGCAGTAATTTTAGCACTAATAATTATACCAATACTAAAAAAAATTAAGGTTGGCCAAATAGAAAGGGAAGATGGCCCACAATCACACTTGAAAAAACAAGGTACGCCAACAATGGGGGGCATAATATTTATGCTTTCCATTGGAATATGTACTGTAGGTAGTTACATATATTTAAAACAAACAGGAAATGTTGATATAGCTCATAATCTAATTCCAATGTTATGCCTAACAATAGGATTTGGGATAGTTGGGTTTGTAGATGATTTCAAAAAACTTGTCTTACATAATACCAAAGGATTAAACCCAAGTGCAAAAATGCTTGGACTCCTTATAATATCTGTACTATATGTATTATTTATATTAAAGTTTACAGGACATGGAACAGAGATATTTATACCAATAATAAAAACAACAATAACTTTGCCATCATTTTTATATATTCCATTTGCAATTTTAGTAATACTTGCAACCACAAATGCAATAAATTTAACAGATGGAGTAGATGGTTTATCATCTAGTGTATGTGCAATTATAATAACCTGCTTAACAGTAATTGCAATGTTAAGAGGCGTAGGAGAAGTTGCAATTCTAGGAAGTATCGCTGTTGGAAGTATTTTAGGATTTTTAATGTTTAATTTAAATCCTGCAAAGATAATGATGGGAGATACTGGTTCATTATTTTTAGGTGGATTAATTTCGTGTTTAGCATTATATTTAAAAATGCCATTACTTTTAATTGTAATAGCATTAATACCAATACTTGAAACTTTATCTGTAATACTTCAAGTATATTATTATAAAAAGACAGGTAACAGAATTTTCAAAATGGCACCATTACATCATCATTTTGAATTGTCTGGTTGGAATGAAAATAAAGTAGTTAGAGTATTTTCGGTTATTACACTTTTAATGTGTATAATTGGGATTTTGATTGTGTGATTTTTCTGATTGGGGACGGTTCCTTTTCAGAAAAATGTTCCATTGGGACCGGGTCTTTTTGGGGTAATTTTTGAAATGGGGACGGTTCCTTTTTCAAAAAAGAACCGTCCCCATTTCAAAAAAGAAAGGAGAGTAAAAAATGGCAAAGAAAAAAGCAAAGAAATTTTCTAGTTTCTTAGAAAATCCAATAGATTACACACTATTAATAACAGTGCTACTATTATTAACCATAGGACTAATAATGGTATTATCTGCCAGCTCTCCAACATCAATTTCGGAAAGTGGAAAAAGTTATAAATACTTTGCAAAACAAGCAATATTTGCAGGACTTGGAATAGTTGCAATGGCAATGATATCAAAAATTGATTATAGATTTTATAAGAAATTTTATAAAATAGGATACATATTATCAATTATACTTCTTGTAGCAGTTCTGGTTGCAGGAAAAACAGTAAATGGAGCGAAAAGGTGGATTGGAATAACAGAAACACTATCATTCCAGCCATCAGAATTAGTAAAGTTTTTGATGATAATTTTCTATGCTGGAATATTAACAAGAGATAGAGAAGAATTAAAATATTTTGTAAAAGGATGGATAAAACATCTAGCGTGGCTTGCACCGATAATTTTACTTATAATGCTAGAGCCACACATGAGTGCATCAATGGTTATTATAGGAATTGTTTGTGTAATGATGGTAATTGCAGGATGCAAAATGTGGCAAATGATAGTACCTGGATGCGCGGTTGGAATACCAGCATTAATTGCTCTTATTATATTTGAACCATACAGATTAAAAAGGGTAACTACATTTTTAAATCCTTGGAGTGATGCTAAAGGAGACGGATGGCAAGTTATTCAGAGTTTATATGCAATAGGTTCACGGTGGATTATTTGGAGCGGGACTTGGTCAAAGTAAACAAAAATATTTATATTTACCAGAACCACAAAATGACTTTATATTTTCCGTTTTAGCAGAAGAACTTGGATTTGTAGGTTGTGCATTTGTTATAATTTTATTTGCAATTTTTATTTGGAGAGGAATTTTAATCGCAATGAAAGCACCAGATATGTTTGGAAGTTTAGTTGCAACAGGAATAACAGCTTTAGTTGGAATACAAGTTATAATAAATATAGCGGTTGTAACATCATCAATGCCAGCAACAGGTATGCCACTTCCATTCTTTAGCTATGGAGGAACAGCATTATTTATTATGCTTTGCCAAATGGGAGTGCTACTCAACATTTCGAGAGCTTGTAGAAAAACATAAATTTCTGATTGGGGACGGTTCTTTTTCAGAAATGCACCATTGGGACCGGGTCTTTTTAGTGCATTTTCCAAAAGGAACCGTCCCCAATCAGAAAACTGTCCCAAATACGAAAAAGGAGGAAATAAATGAGAGTAATAGTAGCAGCAGCAGGAACGGCTGGACATATAAATCCTGCATTATCAATAGCAAACAAAATAAAACAAGAGGAAAAGGATTCGGAAATAATATTTATTCGGAACAACAAGAGGATTAGAAAATGACCTAGTTCCAAGAGCAGGATATGAATTAAAAACAATAGATGCTTATGGTTTAAGCAAAAAAATATCAATAGAAAACTTAAAAAAATTATATAAAACTTTTAAGGGAATTGGAGAAGCTAAAAGAATTGTAAAAGAGTTTAAGCCAGATATTGTAATCGGAACAGGAGGATACATTTGTGGAGCAGTTGTTATGGCTGCAAAAGCAAATAATGTGCCAGTTTTATTACATGAAAGTAATGCTTTTCCTGGTAAAGCAGTAAAAATGTTGTCGAAAAAGGCTGATACTATTTTAGTTTCTTTCGAGGACGCAAAAAAAAGAATTCCAAATTGTAAAAATGTTGTGTTTACAGGAACACCAGTAAAGGTTAAAAAGCAAAATTATGGGATTAATGAAAGACATAAAATTATACAAGCTATTGGGTTAAATGAAACTAAACCGATTATTTTAATTTTTGGCGGAAGCCAAGGGGCTCAAAGGATTAATGAGGCTTTAATAGATATTATAGAACAAAGGAAAAATAAAAATTATCAAATTATTTGGGCAACAGGACCTAAACAATTTGATATTATAAAAAATGAACTTTCAAGGAAAAATATAGACATAGAAAATATTGAAAACTGTAAAATTCTTCCATATATTTATAATATGGAGGAAGTTGAAAACATAAGTGACATAGTTGTTGCAAGAAGTGGAGCGATGACTATTACAGAAATTGCAAATCTTTCAAAACCTTCAATTTTAATACCACTTCCAAATGTTAGTAATGATCATCAGATGTATAATGCTAAGGTCTTGGAAAATGTAGGAGCAGCTAAAATTATCAAAAATGATGAACTAAATGGAGAAATATTAAATAGTGAAATTGAAAAAATAGTTTTGAATAAAGAAAAATGCGAACAAATGGAAAGAAATGCATATAAGGTTTCAAATGAAAATGTCGAAGATAAAATTTATGAAGAAATAAGAAAATTAGTGAAATAGAAAAATGGGACCATAGGGGTCGGTTCTTTTTGGTCCCATTTTTAAAATAAATAGGACCAAAAAGAACCGACCCCTATGGTCCCAAGAAAGAGGGAAGAAAGTTGTTTAAGAAAAATACACCTTTAAAAGTAGTTCTAGTAATATTTATTACAGAAATAATTATATTAATTGGACTTGGAATTGCAATGCAATCAAAAATAATTGGAATCCATAATCAAATTGATACAGAAGAAGTAACAACTTTAAGCGAAGTTGATTTAGAGATACAAGATTTATCAAAAGAAGTTGACGGAATACTTATAATTTGCAGTATTATATTTGTTGGAATTGCAATAGCCTTAGCTATATATATGTCAAAGGTTATAGTATATCCACTAAATAAATACCTAAAAAGCAAAGATGAGGAAAAGTCGACTGAGCAAATAGAGATGGGAAAAATTGTATTACATACAACAGAGGGAATAGTTGTTTTTAATAGAGATGGAAGTATAGCATTAATAAATCCAGCAGCAAAAAGATTGTTAAAAATAGCTCCAGAAGATAATACTTTTGAGGATGTGTTCCATAAATATGATAAAAACATCAATATGGAAAAAATAATATATTTGGATAACTGGACATCTACAACACAAAAAGTAAATGTGGGTGATGCAAATCTTGATGTATTGTTTTCGCCATTTAGAAATAAACAAGATATTCCTGCAGGGGTAATTGCTTTTATTCCAGATACAATCGAACACGAAAGACTAGACAATATGCGTAAGGAATTTGTTGCAGATGTATCACACGAATTAAAAACACCAATTACGTCAATAATGGGTTATGCAGATACACTTTTAGAGGGGGAATATGATGAAAAAACTCAAAAAGAATTTTTAGGTGTAATTGCAACAGAGGCAAGACGTATGGCAAGGCTTGTTACAGATTTACTTGAACTTTCTAGAATGGATAGCAATAGAAAAAAAGTTAAAAAGGTAAGTTTTGATTTAGGTGAAATGGTAAAAGAGTGTCAAGATAAACTTGCAATAGAAATTAAAAAGAAAAATCATCAAGTAGAAAACTTTGTTACAGCAGATGTCCCACCGGTTTTTGCGGATAGAGATGATATTGAAAGAGTAGTTTTAAATATCTTAACAAATAGCATAAAATATACTCCAAATGGTGGATTACTTAAAATTTATGTTGGATTTGTATATAATGATGCATATATAAAAATAATAGATAATGGAATTGGAATTCCAGAAGAAGATTTGAATAGAATTTTTGAGCGTTTTTATAGAGTGGACAAGGCCAGAAGCAGGGAAAATGGCGGAACAGGACTTGGACTTTCTATTGCTAAGGAAATTTTGGATAAAAATGGTGGAAGTATAGATATTAAAAGTGAGGTTGGTAAGGGCACAGAGGTTGTTATAAAGGTGCCAACAAAAGGATAATTTTTTCGTATTGGGGACGGTTCTTTTCGCGAAAAGAACCGTCCCCAATACGAAATTTTCGCGAAAAAATTTGCAATAGCACAAAAAATATGATAAAATGGTCGCTAGTCTAGTATAAAAAAGGAGAATAATATGTTAGATATATTACAAGATGCGATTATAGATACAATAAAATTAGTTCCATTTTTATTTATAACTTATTTAATAATGGAATATATTGAAAATAAAACAAGTAACAAAATAAGAGAAAATATAAAAAAATCAGGTAAATTTGGACCTTTAATAGGAGGGATTGTTCGGTATTTTGCCACAATGTGGATTTTCGGCTTCTGCAACTAATTTGTATTCATCAAGATTGATATCAATAGGAACATTAATTGCGGTGTATTTGTCAACATCAGATGAGATGATACCAATATTCATTTCAGAAGCGATGCCTGTTAGTTTAATGTTTGAAATTCTTGGAATAAAGCTTATTTTAGGTGTATTTTGGGGATTTTTGGTCGATTTTATTTTTAGAAAGTTTATAATGAAAAAGCATTCTAAAAACGAAGAAAATACAAATATTCAAAGTGATGAAGTACAAAATGATGGTGAATCTATTGGAGAAATGTGTGAAGATGAACATTGCCATTGTCACGAACAAGGAATTTTTAAGGCAAGTTTAATTCATACTCTTAATATAACTGTTTATATTTTTATAATTACATTAATTATTGGATTAGTAATTGGTTTAATAGGGGAAGATACAATAGAAACATTTATAAAAAATAATGTTTTTTTAGGTCCAGTTATTTCGAGCTTAATTGGTCTTATTCCAAATTGTGCGGCATCTGTTATTATAACTAATCTTTATATTGAAAATGTAATAAATATGGCATCTTTGGTTTCAGGTTTGCTTACAGGAGCGGGAGTTGGATTGTTAGTATTATTTAGAACTAATAAAAAACATTTGAAAGAAAACTTGTGTGTGGTTGGAATTATGTATTTTGTTGGAGTAGTGTCTGGATTAGTTTTACAATTTATTGTATAGTTTTATATTTGAAGAAAGCGATAAAAAGAGAAAATCCCTCTTTTTATCGCTTTTTTTGCTTTTAGAAAACCCCCAGACTATCTGGGGGGGTCTAAAAACAAAAAGGAATAGACATTAATTCTATTCCTTTTAAAAATTATTTTTTATCTTTCTTAAAGTTAACTACAATAGCATCATCATTATCTAAAAACATATTAGAATTAGATTGGATAGGATCAACCTCATCAGTTGATTTATCCTTAAAAGAAACCTTTCTAGGATTAAACTTTTTAGTAGTTGATGAAGTATCATCAGAATCAGATATTGCATCACTAGAAGTATATTTTGTAAAATCATATTTTTTACCTTTATGTTTTTCCTTATATTTAGGAGCCATAAAGTTTATAATACCATCACTATTTTGGGGAGCACCATTATCTCCAACAATTTTGTATGCACATTTATCATCTGTTAAGAACTGCATACTTCCTGCCATAACCTTATCTTTGTAATCGAATTTGATATTACCAAGTTTAGGGTCAAGCTGATTTTTTGCACCATCATAAGTACGAGAATATTGCCATTGTTTCCATTGACCAATTTCTTTTTGCCACCATTGTAATTCATCGATAGGAGCTGCACCACCTGTGTAAACTTTACTTGCACAGTTAGAAAGTATAGTGCTATTAAATTTTGACATTGCAGAATTTTCTTTAACAACATCTCCAAGACTAACATTTGTAACGCCAGATGTACCAAACATTGAAATACTTTGAGCTGAAATTGTAGTTCCAACACAATATTTTCTGTACATTGTAAATATTGTTTCTGTATCTCTGGTTACAAAATCAGGGAACTCATCAATATATAGGTAATGAGGAATACGAGTTTTTTCATTACCAGGTCTCCTTAAAACTGCATTTTGCATTGATATTAAGAAGAATAAACCAAATGCCGTACTTGCAAATTTTCCAGAATCTCCACGACGAGTGCAAATAAAAATGAAAGTACCATTTTTTAAACTTTCATCAAAATTAATATTGTTATGTCTGTTACATAAAATATTTTTTATTTTTGAAGAACGTAATAAATTCTCTAATCTACTTGATATATAAAAAGCATATTTTTCCATATTATCTAGACCTTTTCCATCAGGATAAAAATTCTTTTGGAAAAATGTAAGTAACATTGAATATTCTTCTGCAAGTTCGTGGTCTTTCTTTAAAATTTCGCACATTTTTTGTACTAAACTAAAGTTGTTTAAAAGTTTTAACAAATCTTCCATATTAGGAAGTATACCGTCATTCATTTGAGGATATATTAATTTTAAAAGAATAGTTAAGTTTTCTAATACTTGAATAACAACATCTTCGGAGTAATTATCATAATCTGGAGATTTTATTCCATTTAATGTAGAAGAAATTGTTACAGCAATTGTGTTTGGATCATCATATACAAATGGGTTAAGACCGACTGAATCAGCAGGATTTAATGGGTCTAATAGTATATAAGAAACACCATAATTATTACAAACATCTATCATTTTAAAAATACTTTCACTATCAGGTGATAGATAAGTCATACCAACATCTCTATAAATTGGTTTAGGAGAACTTGTAAGCATCATTTTTTGCATAAATGTTTTATACAAAGTTTCTTTTCCAAAAGCCGGAGTAAGCATACTTAATTTAAAATTAGCATTTAAATAATCGTTACTATAAGGACCTGTAAGTGAAGCAATTCCTGTTTTTAAGGCAGTGAAACCAAGTTCTTTTGAAGCTTCTTTGAAGAAAAATTTCTTTTCAATATCTTGAGCTATCATAGGTTCGAAAACTCTTGAGGTTTTACCAGAACCAGAACCACCACAAACCAGAAGTGATCTATATCTTGCTGTTTCGCCAAACGTTACTTTTTTACCAGTATTATAATCATAAACAAAACTTATGTCACACATATATGCATTATGTTTTATAGATGAATCTGATAAATTTATACCTGCATAATCCCAAATTGATTTTATTTGTTCTGTAGAATCGTTTATTCCCAGAATTATTTTTTTAGTTATGAATGGGTAAAATGTTACTAATGGTATATATAACGATATAGCTGAAAATGCATGTTTTACCATACTTGGAAATTCTGTAACTATATTTGCATAGTTAGGAACAGAGGTAAATAAAATCCATAATCCACCATTTAGCCATTGTGTAAACATTGAAATTGCAATTATATAAATTGCTGTTAAATATGTATAAAATAACGTTACTTTGTGAGCTCTATCATGTGCAAAACTTGATT
>ERZ827440.2123-NODE-2123-length-18463-cov-3.844633_pt1 | contig 18463 bp, 20 predicted proteins | sample MGYA00519774_ERZ827440 | MGnify/ENA primary metagenome ERZ827440 (study PRJEB31778, sample SAMEA3449302) | human gut metagenome | biome: human gut; feature: human-associated habitat; material: faeces | place: United Kingdom | collected 2010/2012 ... | reverse complement strand
GCCTATACGGTTTACAACGTGAGCATCAGCACCGTTGCGAATGGAAAATTCGTATTTTCCGGCAGCGGCAGCGGTCATGGTGTCGGCTTGAGCCAGAAGGGCGCACAGGGCATGGCGCAGGCAGGCTTTACATACGAAGAAATTCTGCTGCACTATTACCCCGGAACTTATTTACAGAAAAACTGACATGGAGATGTTTATATAATGGATTTAAAGGATTTCAGCTTTGACCTTCCGCCCGAGCTTATTGCACAGCACCCAAAAGACAGGCGTGACCATTCAAGACTTATGGTTCTTAATAAAAGCGACGGCTCTGTTTTGCACGAGCATTTTTATGATATAAAAAAGCACCTGAAACCCGGCGACTGCCTTATACTTAATGACACAAGGGTTATTCCGGCAAGGCTTCTGGGGGTTAAGGAAGGCACGGGAGGAGCAATAGAATTTGTGCTTTTGCACAGGCACGAGGGCGATTTATGGGAGGTTATCCTGAAGCCCGGAAAGCGTGCCAAAAAAGGCAGCAGATTTGTTTTCGGAGACGAGCTTCGTGCTGAGGTTGTGGACATTATAAACGACGGCAACAGGCTTGTGAGATTTGAATACGACGGTATTTTCGAGGAAATTCTGGATCGTCTCGGAAATATGCCGCTTCCGCCTTATATCAAGGAAAAGCTCGAGGATAAGGAAAGGTATCAGACGGTTTATTCAAAGCACAACGGCTCTGCGGCGGCGCCCACGGCAGGGCTTCACTTTACAAAGGAGCTTCTTTCGGAAATCGAAGAAATGGGCGTTGAAATAGGCTTTGTAACCCTTCATGTGGGGCTCGGCACGTTCCGCCCGGTAAAGGTTGACAAAATCGAGGATCATCATATGCATTCCGAATTCTACTCGGTTGACGCCGATGTGTGCGACAAGGTCAACCGTGCAAAGAAAGACGGCAGAAGGGTTATCGCAGTGGGAACAACCTCGGTTCGCACCCTTGAATCGGTTGCGGATGAAAACGGTCTGTTAAAACCCTCCTCGGGCTGGACAAATATTTTCATTTACCCCGGATACAAATTCAAATGCGTTGACGCAATTATTACCAACTTCCACCTGAGCGAATCCACGCTTTTGATGCTCGTGAGCGCATTTGCAGGGCGAGAAAAGGTTCTTAACGCATATAAAATCGCAGTTGAGGAAAAATACCGCTTCTTCAGCTTCGGAGACTCTATGTTTATCGAATAAAAATATTCGATAAACTAATGAAAAATGAATAATGAATATTTAATAATTATTGTGAATTTTCGCACAAGGCGAAAATTTTCCGAAATTATTCATTATTCACTATTAATTATTAATTTTATCCAAGTAGCTTCGGCGGCTCTATGTTATTATATTAAGGAGACTAAATATGGCTTTCAGTGTTATTAAAGAAAACGGGCACGCAAGGCTCGGCGTTATGGAAACGGTTCACGGAAAAATCAAGACGCCCCTTTTTATGAATGTCGGCACGATTGCGGCAATAAAGGGTGCGGTTTCTGCGCTTGATTTGGAGGAAATCGGATGTCAGGTTGAGCTTTCAAACACCTATCATCTTCACCTTCGCCCGGGGGACAAAATCGTAAAGCAAATGGGCGGACTTCATAAATTCATGAATTGGAAAAAGCCCATTTTAACAGACAGCGGCGGATTTCAGGTATTTTCGCTTTCCGGAATGAGAAAAATTTCCGAAGAAGGCGTTGTGTTTTCCTCGCATATTGACGGAAAAAAGATATTCATGGGGCCGGAAGAGAGTATGCAGATACAGTCAAATCTTGCTTCCACTATTGCCATGGCATTTGACGAATGTGTCGAAAATCCCGCCACCTACGAGTATGCCAAAAATTCCATGGAAAGAACGGTTCGTTGGCTCAAACGCTGCAAGGCGGAAATGACGAGGCTTAATTCCCTGCCCGATACCATTAATAAAAACCAAATGCTTTTCGGCATAAATCAGGGTGCAACCTTCAAGGATTTACGAATTGAAAACATGAAAATGACAAGGGAGATCGAGCTTGACGGCTATGCGATAGGCGGTCTTGCGGTGGGAGAGCCTGCGGAGGTTATGTATGACATAATCGAGACGGTCGAGCCCTATATGCCAAAGGACATGCCGAGATACCTCATGGGAGTGGGGACTCCCGAAAACATTTTGGAAGCGGTTTATCGGGGTGTGGACTTTTTTGATTGCGTTATGCCAAGCAGAAATGCGCGTCACGGTCATCTTTTCACCGAGGAAGGAATTATGCATATCCTGAACGCAAAATTTGAAACAGATGACAGACCGATTGACGAAAGCTGCGACTGTCCTGCCTGCAAAAACTTTTCGAGAGCATATATAAGGCATCTGTTCAAAGCCAAGGAAATGCTTGCGATGAGGCTGTGCGTACTGCATAATCTCTATTTTTACAATAAGCTTACGGAAAATATCCGCCTTGCGATAGAGGAAGACAGGTACGAAGCTTTCTACAGAGAAAAAACCGAAAAATATACTCGGAGGGTGTAAACCATGAACAAGCTGATTAGGACAAAAATAATGCTTGACGAGGAGCCTTTTCATCAAAAAATGCTTCGCATGAACTATGATATTCCCCTCGGAGAAACATATAAATGCATAAAAATCTGCTTTGATGCTGTCGGAGCGGACGAAAACATATACTGCACTCCCGATATTTACGAGTACAGCAGTGACTGCATCGACGAAATCAAGGTCTTTGACAGGGATACTTTTTTTGATGCGGTATTTATGTATGCCCTTCCGATTGCACTGAAATACCCCGGCGCAAAGACGGGTATTTTCGATAAATCCCTGAAATGGTACATACGGCTGTTTGTTGACGATCCCGAAAATGTTTCGGGAGACGATTTGCTTTCCGCAAATTTTGAGCTTTACACATCGGACAATTACATAGAAGCGGCAAAATCGAAAATCGAAAGACAAATTGAGGGGCACCTAATATTGGAAGGTGCAAAAAAATACCTTGAACAAATAGGAGAATATTAAAAAATTTAAAAAAATATTAAAAAACAGTAGATTTTTTGTTTCATTTGTAGTATAATGGTGATTGACAACATAATACTCCGATTTCGGATTTTGACCGTACCTTTTTTTACTCGGCAATGCCGATATTACAAACTACATAAAACACGATGCGATTACGGCAGGAGATTTCACATATTAAAAAGGGTACAAGCTTAAAAACGGGAATACGGTATATAAGCACAAAACAACAAATTTCTTTACTTTGAAAGGAACGAATCAGTATATGTATTGTGAAAAATGCGGAAAAATGAACGTTGACGGAGCGATGTTCTGCTCCAACTGTTCGAGCATATTAAGATCGAGGAGAACGGCTGAGCCGGCAAAAAAACCGGTTGAGGCTCCCATTTCCTCCGATGCGGCAGAGGACGCAACAAGAAGGATTCCGGTTACAACTGCGGCAAAGTATGAAAACGAAGCTCCTAAAATGCCGGAATGGGAAGAAAAATATACTGCTCCGAAAAGCACTTATCAGACGAAAAGAGCCCCGTCCGTGCCCGAAAGGAAAAGACAGATTCCGTCCTATTATGATGATTACGAAGAAAAAGCGGAAAATAAGGTTAAGTTTTGCTCGGCATGGTGCAACATTCTTTCCGTTGTTTCGTGGGTGGTGTTCATTGTTTTGATGACAGTCGGAATAGTCGGCGGAGCCACACTTGTGCTTTTAGGCGTAAAGCAAGGCGAATCAATGATGTATTTCGGCGGCACTGCCGTAATAATTCTGTTTACCGTTTTTGCTTTTGCTTACCATGCAAGGAATATGGTCCAGATTAAAATTCTCCGAAAATTCAATGAAAAGAACAGATAGCATACGAAAAAAAGCCTCGCTCAAAGTGAGGCTTTTTATTATCCGATAAAATATCAATCAGCTCTCGGGAAATCGGGAATTACGAGTGCCGCAAGGAAATATGCGAGAATCCCCGTGCCGAAGCAAAGAATAAACAATGCCCAGATAAGCCTTACTATAGTTGAATCAATCCCGAAATACTCAGCGATACCGCCGCATACTCCGCAAATTTTTCTGTCGGTTTGTGATTTGCATAATTTTTTCATAGCTGTACCTCCCCAAAAAGCAAATTCCGTAAATAGCGCATCCGGTTATTTTAATTATACTCCCCTATTAAAAAAATGTCAATATATTTCAAGTGAATTGTTGACAAATCCTAACCTATATGATAAAATCAAAGTCATACAAGGGGGAATTTACATGAACGAAAAAAGCGGTGTTGAAATCACATCGGCAAAGGGAGTTTTAGCCGGTATTCTTATCGGAATAGGCGGCGTTTCGTTTTTGAGTGCCGAACCGAAAGCTCTCGGTTCATTTTTGTTTGCGGTGGGGCTTTTGACGGTGATATTGCAAAAATACAGTCTTTTCACGGGCAAAATCGGCTATTTAAGCAGAAAATCAGATGTTTTACCGCTTGCATTAATGCTTTTGAGAAATATTGTCGGCGCAGTGATTGTGGGACTTTTGACATTCGGTGCGGCAAGGGAAAATGCGGTTGATTTGGTTGCGGCAAAGCTTTCAAAGCCTCTTACGGAGGTTTTTGTTGCGTCGGTTTTTTGCGGAGTGCTTATATACATAGCGGTTGAGCTTTTTTCAAAGGAAAAGCATCCGCTTCTTGTGATTATGCCTATAATGGCGTTCATACTGTGCGGCTTTGAGCACTGCATCGCAGACGCTTTCTATTTTGCGGCGGCAAGGACTGTAAACGCCGATGTAATCGTATTTATGCTTATATGTATTTTGGGGAATGCGTTAGGCTCCATTGCTGTTCGGTTTGCCGAAAAGTTCAGAGTCTGATTTATTCATCCTTCTGTATTTTGAAGGCGTAATCCCGAATTTATCCTCAAATTTTTTGTAAAACCATGAAATGTTATCAAATCCCGACTCGTAGCAAATGTCCGTAACCGTGCTGTTGCTTGTGATAAGAAGTGCGGTGCTGTAGGCAAGGCGAAGCTCGTTTACAAAATCCGACGGGGATATACCGTAGTATTTTTTCATGCTTCTGCTGATATGCTCACGGCTTTTGCCCGAAATATCGCACATTTTTTCCGTACCGGCTATAAAATTGGCCGGTTTTTTCATTTTTTCGCACATCATCTCAAGCCAAAGCGGCACGGAAGGCTTTTGCTCGCTGTATTCAAAAAAGTAGTCCGAGAACACCCTCGCAAGCATTACCTTCATTTTGCTTTTGAGAATTTGCTTATCATCTTGAGAATTTATATCCATTATCATTTCAAACAGCTTTTTACATTCCCCGACCGGAATATTCACCATAGGCGGCATTGATGCTTCAAACAGTATTTCCCTTTTGAACCCCGTTCCAAGAAAGTCGGCGATTGAGTTAAAAAACTCTTTTGAAAATGCAATGTTCATAAACTCAAAATATTCGCTGTTTATCCGCTTATAATAATGGTCATCGGTATCACGGATAAATACTATTGTGCCCTCTGTGAGCTTTTGCTCCACGGAGTTTACGACATGAATATACTTTCCTTTAACGCCCATGAAAATTTCATAGTAGGAATGACCGTGCCTTCCCGATACTTCATAATCACTTTTTACATATCTGCATAAAAACTCAAGCTCTTCATCAACATTTTTTTCTGTGGGAAGAATAGGAAAATCCTTTGGCGAACTCAATGTTATCACCTCATATATCACAATACCATAATTTTTTTGTTTCGTCAACAGTTTTTTTGAAATATAGTTTGTGTTACAATATAAACAAAAACTATAGTAAGGAGAACTGTCATGGATTTTTTGTTTCAGAAATTTTTAGTGTTCAAAAATAAGCTCCGTGAGCTTTCTGTGCTTAAAAACGGTATAATTGATTTTGAATATCAATACTGCGATTACAAAACCTCAAACGAGCCACCGAAAGGCGGTTATGAGCCCTATGTAAGTCATACCGAAATTACGGGAGTTGACAAGCATTTTTGGATTCATTTTACACTGCCCGCACATAACCCGACCGACTGTTGCGAGAAAAGGCTTTGTATAAAAACCGGTCTTGAAGGACTTTGGGATGCTACAAACCCACAGTTTACAGTGTTTATAAACGGCAAAACCGTTCAGGCGTTCGACACAAATCACACATGGCTACCCCTTTTAGGCGGCAAAGATTACGATGTGTATATCTACGGATATACCGGCATGATTTCAGGAACGGCTTTCCCGATAGAATTGACGGTTAAAACCGTTGACCTTCGCATTGAAGGACTTTATTACGATATTGATATTCTGTCGCAATGCCTCGAAACCATAAAAGATGAAAAAAATGACGATTACATCAATATAAAAACCCACACGAACAACGCTCTTTTGATGCTTGATATGAGGGATTTTTATTCCGAGGAATTTTATGACGGAATAAGACAGGCATCGGAGTATCTTAAGAAAAATATTTTTGATAAAAATTCAGGACTTCACAGGCAGCTTTCGAGCATAGGGCATACTCATATTGATGTAGCGTGGAAATGGACGGTAGCGCAAACCAAGGAAAAGGCACAGAGGAGCTTTTCAACCGTACTTAATCTTATGGACAGATACCCCGAGTATATGTTCATGTCAAGTCAGCCACAGCTTTATGCTTATGTAAAGGAGCAGGACCCGGAGCTTTACGAAAGAATTAAGCAGAGGGTTGCGGAAGGCAGATGGGAAGTCGAGGGTGCAATGTGGCTTGAAGCGGACACAAACCTTTCCGGCGGCGAAAGCCTTATAAGGCAAATTCTTTTCGGGAAACGCTTTATGAAGGAAGAATTTGGGGTTGACAGCAATATTTTGTGGCTTCCGGATGTTTTCGGATACAGCGGCGCATTGCCTCAAATTCTCAAAAAATGCGGAGTTAATCGGTTCATGACCGCAAAAATGAGCTGGAGCGAAACCAACAAGCTTCCCCACGATACATTCATTTGGGAGGGCATTGACGGCTCAACGGTTTTCAATAATATTGTGGAGGCATACAACAATGTTATGGAGCCCAAAAGAGCATACGAATATTATCATGACTACCATAAGGACAGGGATATTGTAAGCACCGTTATGCTTCCCTTCGGCTACGGTGACGGCGGCGGCGGTGCGACCGCAGAGATGATGGAGGCATACAAGAGGATGAAAAACGGTCTTCCCGGCTTTCCGTCAATAAAGATGGAAAAACGAACCGAGTTTTTCGATAAAATCGAAAAGGAATTTTACGAAAACACAAAAACGGCTGTAAACGTTCCTAAATGGGTAGGAGAAATGTATCTTGAAATGCACCGAGGAACCTACACCTCCATTGCCAAAAACAAAAAGAACAACCGAAAAAGCGAGCTTTTGTATCAATCGGCGGAAAACGCATCCGTAATGGCTCATTTGCTTTGCGGCTTTGAATATCCCTCAAATAGGCTCAACAAAAATTGGGAGAACATTTTATTGAATCAGTTCCACGATATTATTCCCGGTTCTTCAATCAAGCAGGTTTATGACCGAACGGACATAGAATACGCCGACATACTGAAATCAGGCAAAGAAATGGTTTCTTCGGCGTTGGAATACATTAAAAACAGTATTAAAACCGACGGCGGAGTGTTTGTTTACAATCCTTGTCCCTTTGAGGCAAGCGGTGATGTAACGGTTGACGGCAAAAAATATTCGGTTAAGAACATTCCCGCGCGTGGATACAAGGTAGTGCCCAAAGCCCTCTATGTGACCGATGTAAAGGTCAGCGGCAAAACCGTGGAAAACGATTTTCTTAAGATCGAGTTTAACGATAAGTACAACCTTGTTTCTGTGTTTGATAAAACCGAAAACCGAGAAATACTCACCGGAGAAGGCAACAGTCTTGAGGTTTATGAGGATTATCCGAGACAGTACGACGCATGGGAAATAACGGATTATCATGTTCAAAAAAAGTGGTATGCTGATGATGTAGCTTCGGTTGAAGAAATCGAAAACGGCGTTCGTGTCACAAGAAAATACATGAAGTCCGAAATCGTTCAGGACATTACAATAAAGCCCTTTTCAAAGAGGGTGGATTTCAAAACGCGCATTGACTGGAAGGAGGACCATGTTCTTCTTAAAGCCGCTTTCCCGGTGGATATTCATGCGGATTTTGCAACCTATGATATTCAGTTCGGCTCCGTAAAACGCCCTAATCATTACAACACAAGCTGGGATGAGGCAAAATTTGAGGTTTGCGCTCATAAGTGGGCGGACATTTCCGAGCATGGCTACGGCGTCAGCATATTGAATGACTGCAAGTACGGCTACAGCATTCGTGACTGCGTGATGAGGATTTCGCTCCTCAAGGCGGCATCGGACCCCAATCCATGTGCGGACAGAGAGGTTCATGAGTTCACATATTCCCTTTATCCCCATACGGGGGACTTTAGAGAGGGCGGAACAATCCGAGAAGGCTATATGCTCAATCAGCCTCTTGAAGGAAGTATAATCGACAAATCCGACGGCTCGCTCCCGGATGAATTTTCATTCGTTTCCGCAGATTGCGAAAATGTGGTTATAGAAACCGTCAAAAAGGCGGAAAATGACGATTCGGTTATAATCAGAATGTACGAAGCGTTCGACTCAAAAACAAATGTAACCCTTACCTTTGCGGAGGATTTCAAGGAAGCTTACCTTTGCACAATGCTTGAAGAAAATATCGAAAAGCTCCCCATTTACGGGAAAAACCTCACAATTCCGATCAAAAATTTCGAGGTTGTAACGCTAAAGCTTGTGAAATAAGCGGTAAAAAGAAAAAAGAAAATGCACAAGTCCTTTTTTAATGACTTGTGCATTATTTCGTTTGTGCTTTTATGATTTTCTATTTTTACATATTCTCCAGCAAATCTTCAATCCTACAGCCAAGTGTCTTTGAAAGTGCAAAAAGTATGGTTGTTGCGGCATTATTTATATCCTTTGCTTTTATTTCATACTGTTGCAATGTTCTTAAGTTTACTCCGGATTTCTCGGCAAGTTCTCTTTGGGAATAACCGATGTTTTTGCGAAGCTCCTGCAATTTTGTTGCAGTTGTCTTTCTTTCAATGATAGAATCAACAACATCAACAAATTTATCTTCCGCCGCCTCGTGGAGTGTGGGATAGAGCTTTTCGATTTCCTTTGAAGATATATTCTGAAATATATCTTTAAAAGTTCTGCCCGTATGCCATTGATAATATGCAACAATCCATCCGCACCAATATTCGGGGGAACAGTCATATTCGGTTTGCACTTCCGGAAACTCTTTATTTATGCCTGCTTTCGTAATTATTTCGTGAACAAGCTCGGTTCCCGATAATCCTGAAACAATCTTCGGCACGCCGTTTCCAAACTGTGTGGCAAATCCCGTTGCAACAAACAAATCAAAGAACTTCTGGAGGCTCATCCCACAAGCATTTACCGCATAATCTGCCGCCTCTCCAAGATTTCTCATTGCATCTTCCAAATACCGTTCATCGTAAGCGTGCATCATCAGGGGTTACCTCCTCACGGATAATATCTCTCATAAACAATCCATTTAAATCTTCTTTTTCAAGCTCAGCGTTAAAAGTCTCCCTTGCTTCATCATCTCTCGCTTTACGCTTTGCATAATATATTGTATTGTCACATACCTCATAAGACACAAAACTAATCTCATCAAATGCCTTTTCGCTTTTCAAAACAATCTGTTCACCAAGCTTGCCAAGTCGCATTGCATAAGATAACTGATTAAGCGAAATCTCGTTATTAACAAATGCCCTTGCAAATGAAAAATATGAATCGTCCGCACGGTAGCCGATAATAACATCATACTCTTTTGTATCGGGCATAAAATGTTCTGTAAGCCATTCACACCCACGCTTCATAACAGGAGTTGAAAGGCGAACCTTTCTGTTACTCATCAGAATTGCAAGCCAATGCAAAATGGTATATTCGCTTGATGAAAGATTTAAAATCTTTAGACTTGACATATCAATCTCATATTTATTTACAAAGCCGTCAACATCTTCCGTGCAAGCCCATTCCTTTGCAAGCTCAATGTGCTCAGTGCAATAAAAACCCCTGCCGTAATCGTTATAGGTTTTGCCTTTGCCAAACTGCGGTTTTTCAACAATTTCAGGAGAGCCGTGATATATAGTAAGCTTTTTCATAATATCATCCCTATACTTCTGTAGAGTTATACCTTATTATACTCCCACAAAACCATTTTTGTCAACACCTCTGCGAAATTTTTTATCTTTTTATATTTCAACACTTTTGTACATATTGGAAATAAAATTTCAAACCGTAATCTCCCCCAAAACCTCGCCTACGCTGCCCTTTATGCAAAGGTCGGCATTTTTGTCCATGGGAGTGGGATCACGATTGATTAAAACAAGGTATTTTCCCTTAAAATAGTTAATAAATCCCGCGGCGGGATAGACCGTAAGGGATGTTCCTGCAATAATTAGCGTATCCGCATTTGAAATTGCCGCAATCGCACCCGATACGCAGTCATCACTGAGTGCTTCTTCGTAAAGAACCACATCGGGCTTAATTATTCCGCCGCAGTCGCATTTCGGTATTCCCGAGGTTGACAAAATATATTTTGCATCGAAAACCCTGCCGCATTTTTGGCAGATATTTCTGTGAACCGAGCCATGAAGCTCATAAACCCTTTTACTGCCTGCGGCGGTGTGCAATCCGTCGATATTTTGAGTTACAACCGCCGAAAGCTTCCCTGCCCCTTCAAGCTCGGCAAGCTTTAAGTGCGCCTTGTTGGGCTTTGCGGAAAGGAAAATCATTTTTTCCCTGTAAAAATCGTAGAATTTCTCCGTATTTTTCACAAAATACGAGTGGGAAAGAATTTCTTCCGGGGGAACATCGTATTTTTGATTGTAAAGCCCGTCCCGGGAGCGAAAATCGGGAATGCCCGACTCTGTTGAAACCCCCGCTCCTCCGAAAAATACAATTCTTTTACTTTCGTTTATAATTTCCTGAAGCGTCACAGCCAGCCCTCCTCCATAAGTCTTTTTTGAAATGCTTTAAGCTTTTCCCTTGTATTTTTGTAATTTGGCAGAATGCCTTCTACCTCCGCCCAAAACTCCTTGCTGTGATTATGATGCCTAATATGGCAAAGCTCGTGAACGATTACATAATCCGCAAGCTCGGCATCCCCCATTATAAGCCGCCAGTTTATATTTATTTTTCCGTCGGCACTGCACGAACCCCACCTTGTTTTTGCACGGGTGATTTTGACGCTTTTCGGAATTATCCCCGTATCGACCGAAAGCTGCTTTGTTCTCTCTGTTATGATTCTCCTTGCAAGCTCACGCATAAGCCCTTCAGCATCGTCCATGACAAGGTTTTCGCGAACATATAAAATACTGTTCTCAATCCTGGGCTTGCCGATTTTTATAATATACGGAGTACCGAAAATAAAGACCTGCGTGTCGGGCGCAATTACTCGTTTTTCTTTTGAAAGCTCGGTTATTCTGTCCGAAATCCAAGCCTGCTTTTTTTCAACAAAGTCGTTGATATATCCTATCGCCGTACGCTTCGGTGCCCTGACCTCGACCTTGCCGCCGGGAAAAACATAAATACCCAGTGTTTTGCGGTCGCTTCTTACAAGTTTGTAGGGTATCATACAAATCACCTCACCTATATTATAATACTAAATATATTTTCTTGCAAGGGTTGACAAAAAAATTTATGAGAAGTATAATTAAATATATATATGAAAAGGAGATTATCATTATTATGGAAAGCAGAGTAGCTATTATAGGAATTATCGTAGAAAAAAACGAGTCGGCGGAGAATGTAAACCGAGTGCTTCACGAATATGCGGAATTTATCATCGGCAGAATGGGCTTGCCCTACCACAAAAAAGAGGTTAACATAATAAGCGTTGCGATTGATGCGCCCCAGGACACCGTTAGCGCACTTTCGGGAAAGCTCGGCAACATTGACGGCGTAAGCACAAAAACGGTTTATTCAAAAATCTGAGGAGAAGGCTATGACATACTTTTTTGATTTGGACGGCACGGTTACAGATTCCCGTGAGGGAATATTCAACTGCGTAAAGTACGCTCTTGAAAGCCGCGGAATTGCAGAGCCCGATTATGAACGAATGAAGGCATATATAGGCCCGCCTTTGGTTAAAGGATTTATGGAAATTAACGGGGTTGATGAAGAAACCGCCATTGAGCTTCTCAATAAATACAGGGAGCGTTATTCGGTGTACGGGGTGTATGAGTGTAAGCTTTATGACGGCATTGCGGAGCTTCTGAAAAGTCTTGCCGAGCGTGGGCACACCCTTGCGATTGTTACAGGAAAGCCAGAGCATTATGCAAAAATAATTGCTGAAAATTTGGGTGTTAAAAAGTATTTTGATTATATTATAGGGCCTTCCCTTTCAAATACGGAAGAAGAAAAGGACAGCCTTGTAAGGCGTGCTTTGTCACTTATGAATACAAAAAATGCCGTCATGATAGGCGACAGAAAATTTGACATTGAAGGCGCAAAAATGAATAATATTTCTTCTGTTGCAGTTATGTACGGTTTTGGAACACCCGAGGAATTAAAGAATGCAAATGCGGATTTTTACGCAGAAACTGTGAAAGATTTGCATAATCTTCTGTTAAGCATATAAAATTTCATATAAAATGTATATTGCATTTTTATGCAGAATAATGTATAATAATTAACGAGGTGAATACTTATGATAAAAGCAGGTATTGTTGGGGCGACGGGGTATGCAGGCGAAGAGCTTGTTAGGATTCTGTCCGTTCACCCTGAGGTTGAAATAGAAGCTGTTGTTTCAAAAAGCTTTGCGGGAACTCCGCTTTCCGAGCTTTACCCTACCCTTCGGGGAGTGGTGGACAAGGTTTGCGAGGAGGTTGATGTAAAAAAGCTTTCCACTTCATGCGATGTTGTTTTTACGGCTCTTCCCCACGGCGCATCGGCAAAGCTTGTGTCGGAGCTTGCAAAAACGGGCGTAAAGGTTATTGACCTAAGCGCCGATTTCAGATACAAAAATCCCGATATTTACGAGGAATGGTACAAAGTTGAGCATTGCGACAAGCCTCTTTTGAAAACTGCGGTTTACGGGCTTTGCGAGCTGTACAGAGATGACATAAAAAAAGCACAGGTTATCGGAAATCCCGGTTGTTATACAACAACCTCAATTTTGGGCTGTGCACCCATGGCGGCAAATAAAATCATTGATGTAAACTCGGTTATTGTGGATGCAAAATCCGGCGTTTCAGGCGCAGGCAGAAAGGAAAAGCTCGATTATTCGTTTTGCGAGTGTACCGAAAGTATGAAGGCATACAGCGTAGCAACCCACAGGCACACCTCGGAGATAGAGCAGGAGCTTTCTATTCTTGCGGGTGAGGATATGACAATCAGCTTCACGCCTCATCTTATTCCCATGAAAAGGGGAATTTTAGCAACGATTTATGCTAATCTCACAAAGGATATTTCCACATCGGAGCTTATTGAAATGTACAGGGAATTTTATAAGGGCGAGCACTTTATAAGGATATATGACGAAGGCAAGCTCCCCGAAACAAATCATGTGGCAGGCTCGAATTTTGTGGATATAGGCTGTGTGGTTGATAAAAGGACGCACCGTGCCATTGTTGTCAGCTGTATTGACAATCTGTTTAAAGGTGCGGCAGGTCAAGCGGTTCAGAATATGAATATCATGTTCGGTCTTGACGAAGCAACGGGAATTGCAAATCCCGGTTTTTACTTGTAATTGGGAGGTTTTACTGTGGAGGACAAAATCAAAGCACTGATTGACAAAGCCAATATACTTGTTGAAGCATTGCCCTACATACAAAAGTTTGCAAACAAAACCTTTGTTGTAAAATACGGCGGCAACGCAATGATTAACGATAAGCTTAAAAACTCGGTTATGGAGGATCTGACCATTCTCAAATTCATCGGCATAAACCCGATTTTGGTTCACGGCGGCGGACCTGACATAAGCAATTCGCTTTCTGACCTTAACATAGAAAGCGAATTCAAAAGCGGATTGCGTGTAACCGATGAAAAAACCATGCTTGTTGCACAGGAGGTTCTTGTGGGGAAAACAAACAAGGAAATCGTATCACTCCTTAACGGAAAAGGAAGTAAAGCTATCGGGCTTTGCGGAATTGACGGGTCCCTCATAAAATGCAAAAAGCATAAGGCGATAATTGACGGAAAAGAAGAGGACATCGGCTATGTCGGCGATGTTACGGAAATTGATACTCACATAATCAATTACCTTGTTAAAGATGAGTTCATTCCGGTTATTGCGCCAATCGGCGCAGGAGAGGACGGACACAGCTATAACATTAATGCAGACACCGTTGCAAGTGCCGTTGCGTGTGCGGTGGGTGCGGAAAAGCTGATTACCTTAACCGATATTGAAGGTCTTAAGGACAAGGACGGGAATGTAGTATATGTAACAAACCCGAGAGAAATAGACGAAATGATTAAGGACGAGGTAATAACCGGCGGAATGATTCCCAAAATTCTCGGCTGTGTTGACGCAATGAAAAACGGTGTCAAAAATGTACATATAATTGACGGAAGGGTTCCCCACTGCCTTCTCCTTGAAATATTTACAAAGACCGGTATCGGTACTATGATTGAGCAGTGAAATAATGGAGTTTATAAATTTATCCGAAGAAAATATTGATTCCGAGCATTTATGCTGTATAATACGGAATAAGACGGGACACGAAGGTATAGAAGCAAAGCGGCAATGGCTTTCGGCGCGCATAAAAGAAGGCCATGTTTTCAGAAAGCTTGACCAAAGGGAATGCGTGTTTATGGAATATGCTCCCCTTGAGACGGCATGGGTTCCCATAGTGGGCGAAAACTATTATTACATATACTGTCTTTGGGTTCAGAAAAAGGGCAACGGTTACGGAAAAGAGCTTATGGAATATTGCATAGCCGACGCAAAAGCAAATGGCAAATCCGGAATTTGTATGCTCGGTTCGGATAAGCAAAAAAACTGGCTTTCCGACCAGAAATTTGCCCAAAAGTATGGATTTAATAAGGTTGACTCAACGGGTGACGGATATAATCTTTTGGCGCTTAGCTTTGATAAAACCGTCCCGAAATTTTCCGATACGGTAAAGCAAAAAACAGACAAAGCAGGGCTTACTGCTTTTTACGATTATCAGTGTCCGTACATCCCCCAAAGAATAGAAAAATTGCGGGAATACTGCACATGGCACGGCATTCCCGCAGAATTTGTTCTTGTCGATTCGCTCGAAAAAGCCAAAAATCTCCCCTGCGTATTCAATAACTGGGCGGCTTTTTATGACGGAAAATTCATTTCCGTGAATCAGCTTGACGGAAGCTCGCTTGAGAGATTTATACGGAAATAATCCGCTTTTTGAAGCCTTTGGCGATTAAACCTTTGAATAATTACATATTTAATATCAATCATGCTTGAAATCACCGATGTGATAATAAAAGCTGCCGGCGCCCCGAACGGAATTATAAAAGCTATGGGCACGAAGGACAGTATCGCAATGATTTTATGCACAAGTTCAGCCTGAGCCATGTTATGAAGCAACGCTTCCGTGCTGTTGCGTTTCATATCAAATTGCTCGGGCTTTGCTGTTATTATAAACCTTTTCCACCGTTTAACCTTCAAAGCCCTGTAAAATCTTTCCTCAAGCCTTGAGATTTTAAGCTTTTTGAAGCTTCTGTTTTTGCATATAACCGTCACGCTCTCCCCTACAATGAGCCTCATGGTAAAGTGATACGATACGGTAAGAAAGGTTATAAAAAGCGTTTTTGTGCCTTCCGCTTGCGAAAAAACAGCGGTTAAGATTATGCACAGCACATCAAAACAAACAATTGCCGAAAACACTTTATTCTTTAACATCCCATTCTCCGAAATTAAAAACTTTGGGGTGCTCCGAATGTCCCCCAATCATTTTCTCCATCCATATCATATCGTACCATTTATTAAACTTGAATCCGCTATCGTGAAAGGTTCCCACAAGCTTAAATCCCATTTTTTCGTGAAAACGAAAGCTGTCATACGATAAATACTCATCCTCGCCTTTGGGAACGGCTATACAGGCGTTCAAATTAAGTATTCCCATAGCCTTAAGCGACGCTTCAAGCGCATTGTAAAGCATCCTTCCCACGCCCGCTTTTCTGCGATCCCGTTTAACATAAACGGTCACCTCAACAGAATAATCATATGCTTTCCTGTCTTTAAAACAGGCGGCGTAGGCATACCCCAAAATCTCATTATTGTCAACTGCCTTTATGTAAGGGTACTTTGATGAAATCTTCAATATTCTATCCCTGAACTCGCTCTCGGACGGAACATCGTACTCAAACGAAACGGCTGTTTCCGTAACATACGGAGCATAAATTGCAAGAAGCTCCCCGGCGTCCTCGGCTTTAACTTTTTCGATTTTCATATTGCGGCTCCCTTTACTTGAACTATACTTGTTATTTTAACAGAAAAGCACATAAAAATCAACTCTTTTCCGCAGAAAGTCATTTTTTATAATCGGTCTTCATATAGTGTACAAAGCTTATGAATATGGAGGATGGATAATGGTTGATTATAATATTTACAACGAAATATCCGAACGGACAAACGGCGATATGTACATAGGCGTTGTGGGGCCGGTAAGAACCGGCAAATCGACATTTATAAAGCGGTTTATGGATTTGCTTGTTCTTCCGAATATCGAGAACGCATACCGCAGAGAAAGAGCAAGAGATGAGCTTCCTCAAAGTGCTTCGGGAAGGACGATTATGACAACAGAGCCGAAATTTATCCCCGATGAGGCTGTTGAAATAAGCCTTGACAAGGGTGCGTCGGTTCGTGCAAAAATGATTGATTGCGTCGGCTATGTAATCCCCGGAGCAACGGGGCACACCGAGGAGGATATGCCGAGAATGGTATCAACACCGTGGAATGACGAGGATATTCCTTTCGTACAGGCGGCGGAAATAGGCACAAGGAAGGTAATTTGCGAGCATTCAACCATAGGACTTATGGTTACAACGGACGGCAGTATAAGCGATATTCCCCGTGATGACTATGTTGAGGCGGAGGCTCGGGTTGCACGGGAGCTTCACGAAATAAACAAGCCGTTTGTGATTCTTCTCAATTCCACTCATCCAAAAAGCGATGAAACAAAAAAGCTTGCCGAGAAACTGAAGGAACACTACAGTGCGCCGGTAATTCCTGTGGATGTGCTCGGGATTGAGCTTTCGGACATCAATAAAATAATGGAAACCGTGCTATATGAATTTCCCGTTTCGGAAATCAGATTTTATCTTCCCCACTGGCTGGATTCGCTCCCGAGCGACCATTGGCTTAAAGAAAAAGTTTATTCGGAAATAACCGCATCTGTCGAAAACGCAAGTAAAATCAGCGATGTATATTCCGCAATCGACTCGCTTAAAACCTGTGAGCATTTCAGGGATATAGGCGTTTACAAGGCAGACCTCGGGAGCGGCAGCATAGGCGCAAAGGCGGTCATGGACGAAAAGCTGTTCTATAAGATTTTAAGCGAGCAGGCAGGCAGTGACATTGAGGATGAATACGGCCTCGCCGAGCTTATTTCTTCACTCACCGCAACCAAAAAGAAATACGATAAAGTCGCTCAGGCTCTTTCCGATGTTGAGCGTTGCGGATACGGAATTGTTTCGCCGTCAACCGAGGAGCTGTCTTTGGATGAGCCGAAAATAGTCAAGCAGGGCTCTCGGTTCGGCGTTAAGCTTCGCGCATCCGCGCCAAGCATACATATGATGTGTAACAAACAGAGGTCTTTGGAAGCCGCATAAAATGGACATTTTTAAAGCACAGAGTTTTGAGGCTCTGTGCTTTTAAATGGGTTTCAATCCCATTCTTCAAAATCCTCATAAGTATATTGCAACTTTTGAACCTCGCCTTTAAGCAAAGCATTTAAGTTTTCTATGTCAAATCTTCTGTAATCCCATTCAATTTCACAAAGCGACATATAACGGTATTGAATTTTTGGTAAAACTCCTGTTTTGTCAATCTGCTTAATATAATCTAAAAGCTCACCAGGGCAAGTATCTTCAATGATACCCCAACCGGCTCCGTCTGTGATATACGGATAATGAGTTCCTGTGCCTTTTTGCATAGGTGATATTGATATAAGTTCAATGTCAAAAGTCCAGCCTGCACCATAGTCGTATTCCATTTTCATCTTATCTCCGACATTTAACTTTAAGGAAGATAATTTAGCGGTATCAGGTGGAATAACATCTTCAATATCATCATCCAAGCTGTCAAACACCTCTCCGTCATAGTCAAATTCATATCTGAAATTATCATATGTAATTCCAAACAAATGACTGCCCTGTGCTTGATATGAAGCAAGAATTGAATAAGCGAGTTTTGCCGCTATGTGATACAACGGGACATAAACGGGATTGCCCTTGCTCTG
>ERZ827440.2122-NODE-2122-length-18465-cov-7.601684_pt1 | contig 18465 bp, 13 predicted proteins | sample MGYA00519774_ERZ827440 | MGnify/ENA primary metagenome ERZ827440 (study PRJEB31778, sample SAMEA3449302) | human gut metagenome | biome: human gut; feature: human-associated habitat; material: faeces | place: United Kingdom | collected 2010/2012 ... | reverse complement strand
GTAGGTATACACATGGCAGCAGTCCTTGAGGGTATCAAAGTAGGTAGTGTTGGTACGCTTCCAAGTCAGCACGACCTCGTTGGGGTTATCGGTATGGCCCATCTTGGCGTCTGCGGTCAGTGTCGCCGCGTAGGTGATACGCATGGTGCAGTCGCTGTAGCCACGCTTGACGCTGTCGGTATAAACGCTCTCAGATTCGTTGATCTCGCTCAGACCGGATTCGATCATGCAGATGGTCATGGTGTTGGCGGTATCATCGTAACCCACGGTAAATTTGCCGGAGTTCTCGGCCCAGGTGGCGATCTTGTCGGTGCAGCCAGCGTCCTTAAAGAACTCAATGACCACATCGTTCTTGTTGTACTTGATGCCCTTGCTCAGCGTGTCCACATAAGTGTACTCGCTCAGAGCAGACGCCTTGGAGGTGATGGTGGGCAGGGTGCTGATGATCTGGTAGTCCACGGTGTCGCCCACGGAAGCGGTAGCGGTGTGGGTGTAACCGTCCTTGATGTCGGTCAGGCTGCCGGTATTCCTGCCGGTGGAGTTCTTTGCTTCACGCACGGTCTTATCCAGCGTAGGATTGCCGGTCTGATTCTTGGGGTAGACGGTAACATCGTAGTTCCATGCCGCGCCGTCGATGGTAGTCATGGGCAGGGACACGAAGAAGGTATTGCAGGTACTGGTGACATTTTCAGGGACGCGAGTTTCTACAACGAGATAAAGCCCCTGCTCCATATCAGAAGCGGAGGTGTGTCCGGTGGCATCCGTTTCGGGCATAGCCACGCCGCCGTTCTTCACGGCGGTCTCCAGCGCATTTTTCACGGTGGTGGCATTGGCAGCCAGTGCGGTGGACAGCTTGTTGTTGAGCATATCGCTGGTGAAGTAGTTGATGCCATTGTCGGTCTTGTGAGCATCTGCGCCTGTCATGCCGATGGCAGACAGTACGGCATTGGAGCGTTCAGAACTGTCGAAGCCATACAGCACACCCACCTGCCGCTGACCGTCTACCGCTTCATTGCTCATGGTGATGTCAGCAACGCGGAGGTAGGTAAACTCCACGCCCTGGATGGCGTACTTGCTCAGCTTGTCGATAACCGCGTCGTCATACAGGCCGGCGGAAACGTAGGACTCCGCATCCCATGCGCTGTCTTTGCTGGCTGTGGTGATGTCATACTTGTAGATGCTCAGAGATGCTTTCTTGCCGGGGTCGATGATCGGCGCAGAATCTGTTGCGGCAAATGCTGTGGTCATCAAGCCGAAGGCCATAAGCGCCGCCAGCAGCAGCACCAATACGCGATGGAGCTTTTTCATTTGGTTTTCTCCTTCATAAAATCAGTTTTTTTGCAAAAATAAACACCCATGCAAAGCATGAGTGCTGCAAGCACAATATAGGTTGTAAATCCCGTACTGCCCGTGAAGGGCAGGATAAAGCCCGCATTGTTACAGGCGGTGATGGTAATGTCGCGGTTGCTGCTGTCCAGCGTTCCCGTAAACAGTGGCTCGGTCAGCAGCGTGTACCCTGCGGGAGCTTTCACTTCGGTGATACGATACTGTGTACCAATCTTGAGGTCGCTCCACTTGGCGATGCCAGTCTTGTCCGTGGTGATCCGACTGACCTCCGTCCACGTCTTACCGTCTGTGGAAGTTTCCAGCAACAGATCCACACCAGCAAGCGGACTGCCCGTAGCGTCCACCTTGCGGACGGTGATGCTGCCCTTAGCGGGTGCATTCTCACGGGTGACCTTGATATTGAGGTTTGCTGCGGTCAGGCTGAAATCGTATTTGGTCTCGTCCAGCACATAGCCGTCCACGGTGCTGATCTCCTGATAGACGTATTTACCAAGTCGCAGGCCGGAGAATGTCACCTTGCCGGCGGCATCGGTCGTGCCATCCGCGATCTTGCTGCCATCGGCGTCGAAAAGACGATACACCACACCGCCCAGCGGCTGCTTGGTTTCTGCGTTCACCTTCAAGACCTCAATACTGCCTTTGATCGGCGTGTTCTCACAGGTGACTTTCAGCACCTGCCCGTTTTTATTCAGCACAGCGGAGTGCGCCGTGTCATCCAAAACGTATCCGTCCGGCGCTTTGAACTCTTTGTAGGTATACCTGCCCAGCCGCAGGCCGGAAAAGGCCAGCTTTCCGTTGACATCCGTGTAGCCCTCCGCGACCTGTTTACCGGAAGCATCATACAGTCGGAAGCCCGCGCCTTGCAGCGGTGTCTTGTGATCAGCGTCCACCTTGACGATCTCAATACTGCCCTTGGCAGGTGTGTTGGTCCGCTTCGCCGTAATATTCAGCACTGTGGCCGTAATGGTGATCTGATACTTGGTTTTGTCCACCACATAGCCGCTGGGAGCGCTGATCTCCTGATAGCTGTACTTGCCCTGCGGCAGATCCTTGAACACCGCCTTACCGTCTGCACCGGTGGTCATGTCAGCCATCTTTTTACCATTGGCATCAAATAGCCGATAGGTCACGCCTGCCAGTGCCTTGCCGGTTTCCGCGTCCACCTTATTGATGGTCAGGCTGCCCTTTTCCTCCACAATTTTGACCTTAAAATGAATGTACGCCCACACGGGGTCGGGCAATGAGGTCAGCGCGGCGCAAGCCTGATAATTGCTGCCATTGCTGGGCTCTAGCAGCACAGCCTCCGTGCCCTCCACATCCAGTGCGTAGCCGTAGTCGCTGCTGATATAGCCGTTCAGCTGCGCCGCTGCGTCCTTTGTGGCCGTCACGGTCAGTACATTACGCCACTGGCTGACGGTTACGCCGCTGATATTGGTCCGGAAGTAGTACTGCGACAGCACACCATTGGTATCGGTGGCTGTACCCACATACTGACTGCCGTCCCATGTCAGCGTAATGGCATTGGCGTCCGAAAGCTGATTGCGGTACTTCACAGCAAAGCTGGGGATCACGCCATGACCCATAATGCGGTCAATAAGGATGTCATACGCCTCCTGCACGCCGTCGCCGGCGTAGTGGAACAGGTTTGCGCAGGTGGTATCATACAGGGTGTACGGATAGGTCGTACCGCGGTAGCCGCACACGAACTCCCAAATTACCGCCTGTGTCGCCAGCTGCGCGCAGTCGGGATGGATCCCATAAAAATCATAGTTGCCGCCGTAGCCGTAGGAGAGTGCAAGCGTCACGGCGTACCGCTGGTTCCAACTCAAACCGCTCCAGCTGACGGAGGAATATTCGGCATCGCCCTGGGGTGAGCGAACGGATGGCTCCATGCAATAGGCAGGCACCGTTACGCCCGTATCATCTCTGGTAAAGTATTTCAGCTTTGTACTGGTAAATGCACCCCACTGCGGTACGGGCGACTTATCCTCATGATACCGGTACTCATTACCGCCGCTGATCGTGCCTGTGACCGTGGCTGCATGGGCGGTCACAATGGACAGACCCATGATTGCTACTAAAAGACATACCAGCGTCAACAGCTTAGGAATTGTTTTCTTCATGCTCGTCCTTTCTCCCAATGCAAAAGACCGGCAGCTCACGCTGTCGGTCTTCTGGTCGGGTCTTCAGTTGGTTTATCCGTACAGCACCACCACGATGTATTCGTCCGATGCCGCATTGTAGCGGACAGTACAGTTGAACCGCGCATACGCGCTGACCGTTTCCGCGCCGTCCATGGCGGCAAGGCAGGCGAAGGTGGCGTCCACGTTGCCCCGCACGGCGGCGGTCAGTGCCGCCTGTCCGCCATTCTCTGCCAACCATGCCACGCTGTCCGCCGTGCCGGGGAAGTAGCTGGAGTCGGCGGTGGTCATGCTGGTGTCGATGGTCACGCCGTACTGCGCTCTTGCGTACTCGTTGCCCGCTTGAATAGCCTCCGCGATGGAGTAGATGTTCCCGCTGGCTGCAGGCTTCGGCGTGGGCGCAGGTTCGGGCGTAGGCGCAGGCGCAGGTTCCTCCTCCTGCTTCTCTGCCGGCTTCTGTGCAGGTGCCGGTGTGGGTGCGTGATCAGGTTTATCCTCCGGCACAGGCGCGGGTGTTGCCGGCTCTTTCGGTGCAGCGGGCGGTGCCGTTTCAGCGGTTGTAGGCTGCTTTTCTGCGGCGTTATCCGCATTCTCCGCACCCGCCCGCTCAGGAGCGACACTGCTCTCGGATGTATCGCCTCCATCTTCTGTTTGCGGCAGCAGGGATTCGGCCACCGTGCGCTCCTCTTCGTTCTGCTCGGCCTGACTTGCTGCATAGGCAGAGACCTTGGTGTTGGACTCAGACGAATCCGAGACCGGTGCCGGCTGGACTGCGCAGCCTAACAGACACACGGCACTCAAAATAAGTGAAACTAAACGCATTCTTTTTCTCCTCATGGGCGTTCTCTCCTTTACGTAAATATCGCAGCACTGTTTAATGTGCTTTGAAGATATTTACGACTGGAGCCTCGCCTTTTTCAACACTATGTACTGTTGTTTGGGTTTTGCGGCGATTGCATTTGCCGCTCGGGCGTGAAACGCTGCTCTGCCTACCACATATAAAACACCCTCTTCCTGTATGCGAAAGACCGCCGAGTTACCACCCGGCGGTCTTTACAATTTTGACTGTACCAAGTATAGCATATGGTGATTTACGGTGAAATCGCAAAACAGTGCCAATCCATTGCCATACCCTGCCGATACCGTGTCAGATCAGACATGCTGCTTGATAATTCGGGTGATGATCCCCAGCGCAACGCCATGTTCCTCATCCAGGTGGGTAACGGCAAAGCTGACATCATCCTTTCGTCCGGGTCTGCGCCGATCATAGCAGGAATGTGCTATGGCATTGGCACCGTTGCTAAGGCGGATATACACAACACCCTTATGGATATGGGTGACCTTCCCGGCATATTTGCCCTGAATACGGCATTTCTGGAGATTGTCATTCTTGCTGTTGCCGGATACGCTTTTGATGTCGGCTTTAATTCTGATACGCTCCGGCTCTGTGCGGTCAATCTCCAGCACGCGTACCAGAGTCTTGTCGCCCACAGCATAGCGGTCATGGGCATCGCCGATCCAGTCCCACGAAAGATCGCGAGCCAGAATGGATGTCTCCACGCCAAACACTTCGACCCGGACGACCTGCTCCGCCACAGCGATCACACGGGCTTCCACCACGCGCCCGTCATAAATACGATACTGTCCGTCACTGTCCTTGCCAAAATAGTAGATCTGCTGCTTCTTCAGCATGGCGTCTTTTCGGCTGGCAACAACGGTTCGGCTTTTGGCGTCGATGCCCTTGACCATAAGATCCACCTCTGCGCCCAGCATCTTATTGAGGATCTTCTGGTGTCGGAGGATCATCTCATTATAGTCAGCACCGTACATATCTGCCGGAAAGTCCAGCACCATCTCCTTCAAGGGGATCACAATGCGGAATCCCTTGTAGTCCACAATGGCAATGGTTTTCCCCGCCTCCGTTCTTTCAATGCCGCTCAGCATACCGGAGAGCATGCGCCGGGTGCGGTAGGCATTGTGGATCTCGTGCCAGATAATGTCCTCCTTCTGCGCCTGCGTTTCCGCTTCGCCCCGGGCATCCAATGTCAGAATATCTCTCTGATGGACAGCGGCAGGGGCAGGTTCAGCAGCGGCGACAGCATCCTCAGTAGGCGGCGTAGTCTGTTTCTCTACCTCTACCGTCTTTTTTGCAGCGGTTCGTTTGCGGACGGTGCGCTTCGGCTTTTCAGAGGGCTGGGGATCCTCCGGCACAGTCACCACTTCCGCAGGCTCAGCGAGAACACTCTCTGTAGGTACAGTATCCTCCACAACAGGATCGGCTGCGGTTTCCGGCAAACACTCTTCTGTCACCGGCTGTTCCGCCGTCTCCTCCGGGACGATGGGCAGCACCGGTGCTTCCGGTATCACGGCAAGTTCTTCTGTTTTCTTTCTCGGCATATTACTTTCCTCCTTAGCTCACATTTTGGTTGACATGATGGAATCCTTATCGGTTTTTACAAACTCACTGCGCCTGTTCGGCACCTTCTTTGACTTAATAGGCTGCTCTGTTTGTTTCGGTGCGGGCGAAAACACAGGGCTTTTACGCCATTCCGGGATATGGGCGGAGGCCTTGCAGTCCCGCAGCTTCTTTGCCTCATAGTGATTGGTATAGTCGTACTTATCTACCTGCAGCACCTTGTTGCCGCGTGCGATGACCAGCGCGCGGTTTACCGGCAGGCGCAGCACCTCATCCATAGTCAGTAGTTTGCGCTTGCCCACGCCGCTGGTTTCGCGGAACTCCGGCGTGTAGTTGCTGATACGCCATGTACCCAACTGCTTGGCCTTGCTGGAGACATGGACGCTGACCTCCCCGGTGCGGTCACTGAGGAATTTGGCAGTCAGCTCATCGGTGCAGCCCAGTGCAAGCTGATAGTCGCAGCAGCCCAATATCTCCTGCCATTGGTTGTAGGGATACCGGTTCTGCAAGCCCGCCAGATTCTGAAACACGCAGCTCATGCTGACGCCCCGCGAGCGGATTACACTGATCTTCCGGCTCAAGTCTGGAATAACGCCGCAGGCTGTCAACTCTTCGCCCAGCACATGAACGGGGACTGGCAGCCTGCGGTCGGCACAGTTTTTATCCGCGTAACGGGTCAGCTTGATAAACGCGAAGGACAGAAACAGGGACGTGAGAAAATCAAAGGTACTGTCCTGATCGGATGTGATACAGAAATAGGCACAGGGCTGCTTGCCCGGCAGCTCCATATCAATTTCATCATGGCTGGTGATCTGGCAGATGGGCCGATTCTGAAACACCTGCAAGCGGCTGCCCAGCCCAATGATAACGCCGCTGCGCACCGTATCTGAGGATTGGCTGAACAGCGCATAGGGCGCTCTGGCAGGATGGCTGGCAGGCAGCATGGAAAAAAGGTTGTCCAGTTCTTTCTCCGCGTTCAGCACCAACAGCTTGTAGACCTCTCCGATATTCCGGCTCTCCGGTGGATAACCCAGCGCCACATACAGTACCAGCGCTTTCAGCAGGTTCATCTCCGCGGCGTTCCAGAAATGGTCGCCCTTTTCGCTGCCGGTATTCCTGATGATAATGTCGCAGAAGATTTGCGCCATCAGCTCATCACCCTCAATCTCCGCCAGGCAGTTCCATGAATCAGAGTTCTCCGGCTGGATCAGGTTGAACACCTTTACCACGTAGCCCTTGCTGCGCAGATATTCGCTGGTCTTTTCGTAAAGCTCCGATTTTGGGTCGGTGATGATCAAGGACTCCTTGTGGCCGTTGTGGGCCTCGGACGCGCTTTGCAAAATGCGATTGATGCAGTAGGCTCGCGTTTTCATGGAGCCGCTGGCGCCGAACACGGCGATATTGCCGTTAAGCCGGGAGTTCTCGGGAATACACACCACCTGATTGTCCAGCTTGCCCAGTATGACGCCGCTGTGTTTGCGGATATCGGACACCAGATCAAGGACGCCCTTCATCTCCGCTTTCTCCATGAAACCAGCCGTTCCGTAGGTGCCTTTGTTGGAGTAGGTCAGGTTGCGCTCCGCGTCATACTCCCCAACATCGGAATAGCCCATGCGCATCACCATGACGATCAGCAGGCCCAGCAGCAACAGGCAAAGCCCTACGCCGATGAGCCCGCTCTTACTGAACAGTGCTTCGCAGCAGGCAGAGAAGGACAGCACCGGCGCGGCCGGGGAGCTTCCGTCGCCCGGCGTTCCGCCCGCGTCCTTCCACTGTTGATAGTTCCGGGCGAATTGCGATAGATAGCCGCCGCCAAACAGCAGCCCTGATAGAAATAGCGGGAGTGCGAATAACAGAGTTCGCAGTTTCTTTTTTTCTACGGGAAAAACCTCCTCTCGAACGCAGCAAAGTCAATGGCCTGCACAACAGCCCTGTCGCCGCAGTAGCGGCGCAGCACTTCGGCCTGATGGTCGAAGCAGATCAGGATGCCATGGCGATCCTGAAGCCGCAGTGCCGTATCGAACCGCCTGATCCGCGGCAGGTCACAGTCATAGGCAAACAGCACCGGCGCACCATCCGGCGTCATGGCGTCATTCTCCACTGTTTCACTCAGCTGCCGGGGCTCCAGATCAAGGGGCAGCAGCTCGCGCAGGTCATTGTCTAGTTCTTTATCACAGAGGAGGCGCAGCAGCACCTCTCCATGATGGTCGTTGGTCAAGAAGCAGAACCGCTCATAGCTGCCATCCAGAACGAAATAGTTTTTGCCACCCTGATCAGTCAGCAGCTCATAGGCCAGTTCCATGCTATCACCCAGCAGGAGACCCCGCACCGCATCCGGGTGATACTGGTGCGGCATCCGTTCACGACACAGCACCGTCTGCATGAGTGCCTTTGTCCGCATCTCAGCCTTATAACTCCATTTCATCAGCGCGTTGCCCATGTTGTAAACCACGTGGATATGCTGCGGTGTCAGCAAAACGCCCACGGACCGGGCACCACGGATTTTAACAAAGGTCGTCCCCATCTCCTTGATCTCACGGGAGGTGTAGAAGGCAGGTGTGCAGATGCTACCAGTCGCTGTTTCACCGGGACGGAATACGCCGGGTTTTTCATCGCGGAAGATACTAACGTTGGCGTTACGCATGGTGATCAATGTCTGCGAGACACGGTGGAGTCGAAGCCGCTGCTCCGGTTCACTCCTGATGTGGTTGGTGGCACAGGCTCCAGACATATAGAAAGAAAACCTCTCCGGGTTGTGCTCCAGCAGCAGCTTTTTCGCCGCGGCGGTGAGCCGGTATCCACGCAGTCCGTTCTTATAGTAGGACAGCAAAAGCCGCTGACGCTTCAGCGACTTGACCACGTTCTCTTTGTAGCTGGTGCCACCGGCGAGCCTGCTCAGTTGGCTGGCCGGCAGCTCACCGGACAGGGCGACCAGCGCCAATAGCTGATAGGCTTGTGATAGGCTACCGGGAACTTTCTGTGGTAGGGTACTCATACTGACCACCTCCTTCTGGTGTGCAGTACCCAGACTGCCATGACCACGGTATTTTTCGCCCGCACCGATCATGTGAAAATGCCCGGAAATACAGGCTTTGCCGTACCATCGTCATGTGTACTGTTTTTGACACGGTCGAAACACTATAAATCGGATATAGATCTGAGCCGATTCTCGCGGTCCGAAAGCCAGCCCTGAAAACGCTCCTTATCCATCACCGACACGCGGGTACAGTCACCGTCGCCGATCTCCGTCGTGTTATAGGCATCGCACAGCAGACCTGTATCATCCTCCATAATGAAGGTGGCAATCACATCCAAAAGCTGCTTGAGCTCCAGATTGTCATAGTCACGCACCCGGTTGGGGGACAGCTCGCGGCTGTAGATATGAGAAAAGCAGACAACACAGTGCCGGAACTTGGGCAGCGTGTGTGTCTGCGCATACTTACTAAGCGTGTAGTAGATGGGGTCTGTCAGATACTCGCAGCTATGCTTCTTGCTCTTCTTAGGCAGCAGGCAGGGGAGCGTGATTTCCAGTATGCCATCTTTCTCTATAACAGAGATGCCCTGCATGACACCAGCCGATGTCAAATACTCGGCTTTTCGGATGGTGGTCGTCTCATAGATGAGATGCCGCAGCCGGCAGGCAATGACCTCACCCCGCAGTGCGGCCTCTGTGGACAGCATTTCATAGTTATCTGAATGCCGCTGGATATTCGTGTTGTCCATAGCGTAGAGCGTGTTGGACAGGCGGGTGATCTCATTCAAAATGCTCTCTATCCGCTGCGAGAGGGTGGCTCTGTCCACAAGGTTCCTCCTTCCTGAAGTACTGTACGCAGCCCTGCTCATCCACCATGCAGTAGGCGGCGATATGAGGGATGTGCAGGTGCTGCATTTGGTCTTCTTCCTCAATGATAACGAGCCGTTGCCCGGAATCATCTTCCGCGGCCAGCGCGTGCTGCAGAAACGCTTCCTTACCCGGGCCTACATAGATGACCTCATACACCTCGCCATCGGCGAAGAATACCAGCTTTGCCGGCATATTGTCAGGGCTGTGATACTCCACCTTTTCGATAAAGTCCAGCAGCACCCATAGTGCCACTGTCAGTTCTCTGTCCTCGCGGCAGTCAGGGACATCTCCGTAGCAATCCCGGTCAGTGTTATAAAATATCCGCTGCTGCTTGACCAGATAGCGCAGCAGGTTTTCAATCACGCCCTCCTTGCCCGGATACAGGCGTAGAAGCTGGTCACGGCGCATGCAGTGATAGACGGTTATGTTCCGCAGCAGCTCTGCGGCCTCCTGTCCATAGATCTGCTCTCTGTTTCTCATAGGCGGCATCACCTCCGTAATGCGTATTAACTCCGTATTAAATGCGTATTGATTTTGTAATGCGTGTTATCTCCGTATAAACGCCGTATTAGGCTTCCGGACGTTTCATGCGGCGCAGCAGGTCAAGCAGCTCGCGTCGGTCTGTGGTAATAAGGTCGCGTTCCAGTGGGCTGGCCTTGATTTCCACCGTGATATTGTTGTTATTGCTGCTGATTAGGCCATTGCCCCGCTCAAAGTGGGTGATCTCCATGACCTCCGCTTCGGAGAGGTGCAATACCTGCTGAACGCGCTGGGCTTCCTCGTCCTCCAGATTCAAGATGACTTTCGTGCGGCAGTTGTTGATGATGCCCTTGCCGTACTTGCCGTTGTCCAGGGAGAAGAAGTCGTTCAGATCCTGCGTCGCGCAAATGCCGCTGCCGGAATAGGCGCGGATGGTCTTGAAGATCTCCAGCACCATTTCAGCCGCCAGACGGTTACCTATGCCGAAGGTGCCGGAGCCGCCGCCGATGAGCTGCCAGCATTCGTCGATGAAGATGGCCTTTTCCTCCGTGCGGTTGGCTTTGGCTTTATCCCACACGAAATCCAGAGCTACGAACATCCCGATAGGCAGCAGATCGCCGCTGAGTTCCGAGATGTCCAGCACCGTGAACTTGTTGTCCAGATTCACATTGGTCTGCTGGTTGAAGGTGCTGGCCGAGCCGTGTACAAAGCGGTTGATGATGTTGGAAAGGCGTTTGGTATCGCTTTCCTCCCGCAGAACGTCGTAGAGGTCGCCCAGCACAGGCATCTGGCGGTAAACGTTGGGGTTATCCGGATCACTGAGAGAAGCGTTATCATGGGTGATACCTTTCCGTGCGTAGGTACGAATCAGGGCATCGTCCAAAAACTGTTTTTCCTCATAGGACATATCGGGGATCAGCAGGGCAAAGAAGATATGAAGCCGCTGAATTTTTGCTGCCAGCTCAGAGCGTTCGATACCGGGGCCATCCAGCGTTTCCTCCACGGACTTGTCTACCTTGCGTATCTCCAGCACGTTGATGCAGCTTTTGGAGGCGGGGGAGATACTGATAAACTCGCCGCCTGTGTTGACGCAGGCACGGTGGAACTCATGACCTTTCAAGGGTGCCAGCATGAAAACCTGTATGCCCTTACGCCGCATACGGAGTGCCATCAGCAGGATCAGGAAGGTCTTGCCCGCGCCGCTGGTGCCGCATACGGCAATATTGGCGTTTTTATAAACCTTGGAGTCAAAGATGTCGATGATGACCGGAGAGTTGTTGTACTTGTTCAGGCCGAACAGGATGCCGTTTTCATCACTCAGCTCATAGGACGTGAAGGGATAGCAGCTTGCCACGCCGGTGGTCAGCGCATTGCGCTTGGAGCGTTCAAAGAGGTGCTTCTCCATGCTGACCAGCGGCAGCGACGATAGAAACGCCTGCTCCTCATGAAAGGCGCAGCTACACACGTCCATATCACGGGACACGAGCAGTTTTTTCAGTTCATTGACCTTCCATTCCAGTTCATCCACTGTGGGAGCTGTCACTGCGATCAGCAGGTTTAGGTAATAAAAGTCCTCGTTATTGCCCAGCCCTTCCTTCAGGAAGTAGCCGCTTCGGATAGCACCATCCAGATCATCAAAGTCCGTGTTGGTATCGCTGGCGTCCTTGATCTTACTGCGATTGATACGAAGCTGCTGTCCCAGCCGCTGTACCATGCGGGCTTTCGGCTGGCGGCTAATGAACATATCCAGGTCAATGCCATCCCCGGCGTTAACAATGAGAGACAGCCAGCCGGCCGGTACCTGCGCCTTATAGCCAGTGGAGGGCACCAGCAGATAGGCATAGTAGAGTCCGTCAATACAGATATGCCGCCCGTTGGTGAAGTCGATGCTGTCAGGGGCGAAGAACTCCGTACAGGGAATGGCGTCGATCTCAGATTCCAGTCCTTTCTTCTGATACTGGGCAACGATCCGGCGAACTCGATCCGGCAGCGACGTGGTGGTGTTGCGGCACAGCAAATGGTAGAGGGTATCGACCATAAACTCATCGTCGTTTTCCGGGATCAGCACCTCATTGCCGCATTGCTTGAGATAATTGACTGCGGTGCGGGCTGCCGTTTGCAGGGAGGCAATGGCCTCCGCTTCCTCGTTATCCCGTTTCCGGCCTGCCCATGCCTCATATTCAAATACCATGAAGAACCGGCGTGAGGTTGCTTCCCGTGCACCGATCCGGTCAATGAGCGTCAGGTAGTCCTGCTGCAGCAGGCGACAGTTTTCATCGGTTTCCTGCGCCATCTCCTGCTGCACGATCTCTCTGTGCCGGTTCAGGTCGGCACGCTTGGCAATGACCTTGATCTGCATTTTGACCGGGCTGATCTTCAGAAACGAAATAAACGAATAGATGATGTTTCGCTGCTCTCTGGCGCTGCGCAGCAGGAAGTTGATGGGCACGACCTCAACGATCTTCAGGTAACGGTGATCCCGTGTGTAGATGATGCCGTTTTCGATCTTCTCCACAGGCAGGTATTCCGCCACTGGATTGATGTACTTGGGCGCGTCGTCACCGCTCTTAGCTTTTCGCTTCTTGCGTTTTTTCCGCTTGTCCTGTCCCTCTTTATTGCGTGTAATAACACGGCGGTTGCAGAGATATTTCAGAACAAGAAAGATAAATGACGAGAGGCTTTCGCCGTTGATGCCAACCAGCGCGATGATGCCAAGAGGCAGCGCGGTCAGGCACAGAATGATGATTTTAGCAGTCAATGTCAGGGCGGACACCGAGAACACCGGTATGCCGATAGCCAGCACGATAACCAGTGCCTCGGCTGTATTGCGGAGCTTCAGCAGTCCGCCGAAAAAAGTCCCGCCCTCAATAAAATTGGGCGGGATGATATAGGTGTCATATTCATTTGGTTTACTCACATTTAGTTCTCCTTCCTACCCTATGATCCAGAACGGCCCACCAGCACCGGCACGGCAGCTGGCTTCATTCAGGATGATAGACAGATCCCATTTCTGTTGGCTTCGGGTATAGTTGGCAGGGTCGGCCACCAGTATCTTTCCGTTCTCCACACCGCGCAGCACGATGAAGTGTCCTGAGCTGGTGAAATGACCTTTCAGCATGATTGCCACCACCAGCTTGCCTTGAGAGAGCGCATCCACAATGCGCTGCCCTTCTGCTTTCCCGCAGCCCTGTACCGGAAGCCCCCACGCTTTGGCAGCACCGGGGATCAGCGAATGGTAGGAACCGCTTCTACTGCACCAGTAACCGTTTTCATAGGCCCAACGTGCCATCTCAACGGGATCGACCGTCTCGCTGGTCAGAGAAGATACCACCATTGCCATACAGGTAGGCCCGCAGCCGTAGGTGCCGATGTCGTCGGTGCCGTAGGGCTTGCTCGCGTACCGCTTGTCCAACTGATTATAGTAGACCACCTGCGTCGCGCCATCCGAGAAACGAATGTCGCCCAAAGATACAAGGCCGGCGGTCTCGGCAGGCAGCAAGCCCTGCATCATACCATCGCCCAGGAATACGCTCAGGTTCTGGGCGTAGTTTTCCGCCAGCCCCTTTTGTTCATCCGACAGGGCGAATATCTTATGCTCAAAATAGGCCTCTCCGTTATAGACGATGGTATATATCTTCCATATCTCCGTGACCTCCGTTTCCGTCACCGTAACCTTGCCGGTCTTTTGGTCAACGGTCGTGTCTGTCACCGTTGTCGTGCGAGGCTCCTCCGTGCTTGTGAAGGTATAGAGGGCGTCCTTTGCCTTGCGGATCAGCGTTTCCATATCCTTGAGGGAGATAGATGCGTAGTCCTGATTTTTGGCGGCACAGTACATGGCAATGAAGCGGTTGGCATTGTATGCCGGGGAGCTTTCGTATGGATTGATGATCTCCTTCTGGTCAGCGCCGGAAGCGGTAAAATCCGTGTCAATACGGGCGCGAACATCCTCCTGCCCTTCCTCCAGCAAGTCGCTGATTGCCTGCGAGATCTGATTGATGTTCTCCGCAATGGCGGCGTTGTCATTAAGAATCGGTGTGTCTGGACTTCCTTCAACCCCTGCCTTGGTCAACCCGCCGAAGATCAGGGAGGGCAGCAGCATGATGAACAGGACGGGAAGCACCAGCAACCCGGCAATGATGGCAGCAACCGCCTTGCGATGTGTCCAGAGTGCCGCTGCCGCCGCACCGTAAGGGCCTGCGGCAGCAGCACCTTTTGCCGCGCCGCTTACCGCTTTTCCGGTTTTGATGGCGCCGCGCACGGCACCGGCAGCGTGTGCGCTGATCTCAGCGGCTTCGTTCAGACCGCTGCGTTCTTGCTGGGTCATATCAGGTCTTGTCCTTTCTGCGAGGCGGGTCAGGCAGGCGCCGGATCAGGCTCTCACGATAGGAAATGCCGCCATCCGGATTCTGATAAGGCTTTTTCTCCACTACGTCCTGTGCGTACTGCCTATACCACTTTGCACCATCCACGGTGGTGACGGTGGTGTATTCCCGTTTTGGCTCCATATACTGTTCAGTGCTGTACATGGCAAAGGCACGACCGTCAGGTTCTTCCTTAGAGGTCTCCGTGCCGGTGATATGCCCACCGCCGATCTCCACATTGGAGAAGTTCGGAATATCCGCCGCGCCTTCACCAAGAGCCGTATAGCCCATATAGGACTTGAGAGCGTCCGCCGCCATATTGCCGGACATGACATCCCCAGATCCTGCGCTGCCGGTGGCAATACGGCTGATAACGTTATTGGCAACATCGCCGCCCTTGGTCACAGAGGCACGGAACGCCATGCCGCCAACGCCGCCGCTGCCTGTGCCGGTGGCGTTTCGGTATGCGCCGTTATAGAAGCTGCGATTGGCAACACCGGCCAGACCACCTTGCAGGAAGGTATTGCTGTCACCGCCACTACCACCGGTGCTTCCGGCTCGCCCTGCATTACCGCCTCGACCTCGTCCGGCGACGCCACGGGCGGCAGCGATGCTCCGCGCGGCCAGCATCGCTTCTGCCAGCATAGAGCCGCCTGTATGGCCCACATTGATGCCAAGACCCTGCATGAAGCTGTCGATCTTCTGTGAGATCTTCAAAAATGCCACTGCGCACAGAAACCAGATGAACAGGTTTCCGGCCACGCCTTCTTTACCGGAGGCTGAGACCTGAGACTGCACATCTGATTCCGTCAGAGCAAAGGCCGGGATTGTGAACGCACATATAACCAGTACGGACAACACGATCCCTGTGATGTATTTCGTTTTTTGACTCATGATCGTCTCCTATAGGGATAAGGGGTTTGCCAGGAAGGTTCCCACCATGGTGATGAACAGGCGAAGGCACCATGCGTTCATCAGCAGCAGAAATATCTGGCCACCGAACATCCGGCACCACGCCTTGAAGATGTTGGAGGTGGCCTGCGCCGCGCCCGTAGCAAAAGCCACCGGTGCCGTGAATACCAGAACGCCCAGCAGCACATAACGCTCCGCCGCCTCAAATAGCAGCTTGATATAGTTCCACGCCAAAATGAGCACGAGGATCAGGGCGATTAGAGCAACCGCGCCGTTGGCGCAAACCCCAAGGATGGTAAATATGACCGAATTGAAGTCGGCAAAGTTCAGTGCGGGCAGCTCAGACGACATGATCCACGCGTAGGGTGTCCCGCCGATTTTCAGTATCAGCTCCACGATTTCATCTGCGAAATAGGCCAGCAGGATAAACAGCGCGGAGCGGATCGTCAGTTTTACCGGGTCTTCTGCCTCTACACCTGCTATAAGGCCGTAGTTCTTGAATAGCTGCCAGATCAGGTTCAGCAGGATCATGCCGATAGCCAGTGCCACGAAGATGTTGTACATCGTCTCTGCGGCAGGGAAGTAGCGCAGGAAGGTGGTCATGTCGCAGCCCAGAGCCCCCAGCACAGAGGTGTTGATAAGGTCAAGACCGTACATGACCTGTTCCGCGATCCATTCTACAATGCCATCTAATATGCCCATAGCACCTCTCCTTTCTCAGCCGGGCAGCTTGGCGTTATCCGTTCCATCTGCCATCTGCGAAGAAGGGCGTCACATAGGACATGATGAAGCCCAGACCGTTAAGGATCGCCCATGTGATGATGATACGCTTGAGCCATGCGCGGCTCTCGTCCACAGTGCGGCCGCTGCGGGAGAAGTTCATCATCAGCAGTGCCACCGACGCGGTGACAATGGCGGCAATGGTGGAGATAAGAAGAATCTGGTTATAGACATCCTTCATGATCTCATTGGCCTTCTCCCAGACGGTGGCGGCAAAGACAGGCTGGCAAAGCATTGCGGCCATGGTCACGCCCGCGAAGGCCGCATATAGTGCCATGCCGGGACTTGCCCTGTGGAGATGTGTCTTGGTCAGGTCATGTTTTTTCACTCGTGATACCTCCTGTGATAGAAAAGATGTGGAGGGGCTACTCTCTAAAAGCCGCCCCCTCTTGGGTTGCCCAAATTACCGGAAACAAAATAACACCACCCCGTAGGATGGTGTTACTCGTATCGCCTTGGCATAGTTTTGAGCATACACAGTATAGCACACTTGGTTTTACGCCGAAATCGCAAAACCGTGCCAATGTTGTGGCAGATCTGTGCTGATTATACCTCTGCACCGCAAGCACCCTGATATTTCCTTCTGATATCGCGTTATTTTCCTATTTCACAGGTGTTCTTCGAACATTTTGCCCTTATACTGCAATTAGCACATTTTATTGTGAACAATTATCTCGTTGCATGGTAACGTGCAACGAAATGGACATGTGCCATTGTATATAAAAGTCAAGAACACGATCTAACTGATTAACGGCGGCAGTGTGTTTGCATTTCATTGCACATTGTGCCATGTATTCTCGGCAGAGCAAAAACTATCATTGTCCTTCGATGACCCCTCCAGTCTTAAACTCGATTGTAGCAACATCCTCGTTGTAAATTGCGTGAATATGCGAAGAATTATCCTCACTTTGTAGAAAACGCATTCTGATGATGATTCCATACATAAAACTACATAAAAGGCCATTTTGTATCAAAGTAATTGTAGTTCTCCCTTGCAATATCAACAAAAACATTGTAGAATGTACTTGACAACTTATCTACGAACTTATAGAATAATAAAGTTCATATTGTTGCTATTTCAAACATTTTGTTCCCCCGCATCTGCATATACTATTACTCAGTATTGTTGCAGGGGGTGTCTGCAGTGAGGTTGAGCTATATGGAAAAGAATAAAATTGAAACACAGGTAACCACACTTTTAAAAGAGTATGGATATTTGTTTGACAAAGACGATTACGTCGATATTGTAGATTTTGTTCAACATTTTGGCTTCATTGTGGGAAATGCTCAGTTATGCGATGGTGAGGATGGTTTTCTTGCCATTCAGGCTAGCAACATGGCAAAAGACGAGGCTGACATATCTAACGATAAGATAATAGGTGTGAATTCTAAGCGTTCCTTGGACTGGAAACGTTTTATTATAGCACATGAATTTGCACACTCTGTTCTCCATTATAAAACTGGAGAGATATATTTGCATCGAGAGAACAAAAAAGGAAAAGATGACGAGGAAAATGATGCAGACTATTTTGATATGTACCCCCTTTACTGGACACCCAGTAGAGGGGGTATTATTATGCGGTACACATATGAGTACAAAAGGAAATGTGTAGAACTGTATCGAGAAGGAAAATGGCCAGAAACGCCGGAAGGTGTTAGCGATAAATCCTTTCGGGATAAAGTGAGACTATGGGTAAGAGCAGAGGATAGCCGCGGTCCAGAAGCACTGAAACACAAAAATTTCAACAGGAACTGGACACCAGAAGAACGGCTGGAACTAGTATCCCAAGTAATGTCCGGAAAATCCTGTGTGTCAGTGGCAATCGAGGCCGGTATTCAAGATAGACTATTGTATCAATGGGTTCAAAACTATAAAACAAAGGGGTATAATGGCCTGGTAGAAATGAAAAAAGGTCGTCCAAGTAAAGGGGTACCCCAAATGAAAAAGGAAGAAGCAAGGCCACTGAATGAATCCGAACGAGAAGAATTGATCCGGCTTCGGGCAGAAAACGAGTATATAAAGGCGGAGAATGAAGTTATAAAAAAAGAGATCGCCTTGAGAGAAGAGAGGCACGCAGCGCAACTCAAGGCGAGAAAGCAGCGATCATCAAAGAGCTGCGTGAAAAAGGATACCAATTGAAATATCTGTTGAAATCTATGCAGATGGCACGGTCTACCTATTAT
>ERZ827440.2116-NODE-2116-length-18507-cov-3.291242_pt1 | contig 18507 bp, 18 predicted proteins | sample MGYA00519774_ERZ827440 | MGnify/ENA primary metagenome ERZ827440 (study PRJEB31778, sample SAMEA3449302) | human gut metagenome | biome: human gut; feature: human-associated habitat; material: faeces | place: United Kingdom | collected 2010/2012 ... | reverse complement strand
CGGCGACCATTTCGAATGCGCTGAATCACAAAAAAGGTGTGAATCAGAAGACCGCAGAAAGAATCTTTCAGGTAGCGAAGGAGATTGGATATATCTCAGAGAATAAAATTACAAAAATAAAACTGGTTATCTACAAGAGAAATGGGTTGATTATTGATGATTCCCCGTTCTTTCCTATTTTATTGAAGGGTGTAGAGAATGAGTGCCGGGCTTCTGGATATGAGATGGTTATATGTAATGTAGACCGTAACGATCCAGATTATGAGGAACAGGTAAAGCTGATTCTGAATGATACCTCTTCTGCGATACTTTTGCTTGGAACAGAGATGATGGATGAGGACTTTCCTCTATATATGAGTGGAAATTGTCCGATGGTGCTGTTGGATTGCTGGAGTTCGAATTACTCTGTGAATGCCGTACTTATTAATAATGCAGATTCTGCGGTGACGGCGGTTCAGTACCTTATTAATAAGGGGCACAGAGAAATAGGATATCTCAGAGGAAGATTTCGAATCAAGGCATTTACTTCCCGGTGTGCGGGATACAGCAGAGCACTTTCCAAGAATAACATTGAGTTAAACAGCCAGTATATTTTCACAGTGAGTACCACGATGGATGGGGCTTACAAAGATATGAAGGAATATCTGGCAAAGGGAGCGAAGATGCCGACCGCATTTTTTGCAGATGATGACATGATAGCTCTTGGATGTATCAAGGCTTTTCAGGAAGCAGGATACAGAGTACCGGAAGATATTTCGGTCGCTTCATTTGATGATCTTCCGTTCTGCGAGATTTCTTCACCGCGACTGACGACGATCAAAGTATTTAAATACGAGATGGGCCAGATTGCAGTCAGACGATTGATAGAAGTCATGAAGGACGGCGGTAAAATAAATACAAAGACACAGGTATGTACGGAGTTTGTAGAGCGCGACAGCGTAATTGATTTAAACTCCGCCTCAAAAGAAGGAGGAAATTAGAGGATGGATAAGGTAGTACTTGGTTTTGCACCAACAAGAAGAGCAATTTTTTCAGCACCAGCAGCTGTAGTATATCGAGGATTAACAGCAAAGAGATTAAAAGAGTTAAATGTAGATTTCGTAGATATTGACGATGTAAATGATGAAGGTCTTCTCTATGATGACGCTGGAATGGAAAAAATCTACGAAAAGTTTAGAGATGCAAAAGTAGATGGTTTATTCGTTCCTCACTGTAACTTCGGTACAGAATACGAAGTATGCCGCCTGGCTAAGAAGTTAAATGTTCCTGTTTTATTATGGGGACCAAGAGACGAATGTCCAGATGAGAACGGTATGCGTCTTCGTGACAGCCAGTGTGGATTATTTGCAACAGGTAAAGTTTTAAGAAGATTCGGAATTCCATTTACATATTTAAAGAACTGCAACCTTGAAGATGAGTGCTTCGCAGAAGGAATTGACCGTTTCTTAAGAGTTTGTAACGTAGTAAAAGCGTTCCGTAACACAAGAGTTCTTCAGATTTCCACAAGACCATTTGATTTCTGGTCAACAATGTGCAACGAAGGCGAATTACTTGAGAAGTTTGGAATTCAGCTTTCCCCAATCCCAATGCCAGAATTAACTCAGGCAATGAAAGATGTAAAGGAGAATTCTCCAGAAGAGATTAAAGAAGTAACAGATTACTGCCGTGAGAAAATGTGCATCAAAGTCACACCAGAACAGCTTGATAACGTAGCAGCATTAAAGATTGCTATGACAAGATTAGGAAAGAAATACGGATGTAACTGTGGAGCGATTCAGTGCTGGAACGCACTTCAGGATGAAATCGGAATCATGCCATGTGCAGCAAATGCACTTTGCAATGATGAGGGATTCCCAATCGCATGTGAGACAGATATCCACGGAACAATCACTTCTGTATTAGTAGAGGCTGCAGCAATGGGAGAGACAAGATCTTTCTTCGCTGACTGGACAGTTCGTCATCCATATAATGACAACGCAGAGCTTTTACAGCACTGTGGTCCATGGCCAATCTCCATCGCCAAAGAAAAACCAACGATCGACACACCAGTTGCATTCGATTGTTCTGGTTCCTTAATGGCACAGGCAAAAGACGGAGAACACATTTCCTTAGTACGTTTTGACGGAGATAACGGAGAATACTCCTTACTTCTTGGAAACGCTAAGACAGTAGATGGTCCTTATACAAAAGGTACCTATATGTGGGTTGAAGTTGAGAACCTTGACCGCTTAGAAGATAAACTCGTTCAGGGACCTTACATCCACCACTGCGTAGGTGTTCATCAGGATGTTGTACCTGTATTATACGAAGCATGTAAGTACATCGGTGTTACACCAGACTTATATGATCCGATCGAGGAAAAAGTAAAAGCTATCATCCGTGGTGAAAAGGTAGAAAAATAATTAGTAGTTTAAGTTAACAATTGTAATTTGATAACTATTCAGATTCGGATAATTTTTGAATGATGTTTACATGAAAAATATATAAAAAATATATAGCGAAGCAAACTTATTTGCAAAAGAGCATAAAAGATGAACTCTGAATAGTTATCGCATTTATTTACATTTATATAGGAGGCATAAAAGTGAATTTAGAAGCATTATCCTTTGAATGCAGACAAAATGTCCTTGATATGATCATGGAAGGAAGAGCCGGTCATATCGGTGGAGACTTCAGTGTAATGGATATCCTCATTACTCTGTACTTTAAACAGATGAATATTAGTCCTGATAATCTTGACGATCCTGACAGGGATTTATTCGTTATGAGTAAAGGACATTCTGTAGAAGCATACTATGCTGTTCTTGCAGCAAAAGGCTTCCTAGATATCGAAGATGTAATTAAGAACTTCTCCAAATTTGGTTCTCCATACATCGGACATCCAAATAACAAACTTCCAGGAATCGAGATGAACTCCGGTTCTCTTGGACATGGACTTCCAGTTTGTGTTGGTATGGCACTTGCAAATAAGATGGATGGAAAGACAGGCCGTGTTTACACAGTTATGGGTGACGGCGAGCTGGCAGAAGGTTCCGTATGGGAAGGTGCTATGGCAGCCAGCCAGTACAAGCTGGACAACCTGTGCGTCATCATCGACATCAACGGTTTGCAGATCGACGGTCCGACCGAGAAGGTCATGAACAGCGCGCCGGTCGATGCGAAGATGGAGGCGTTCGGCTTCAACGTCGTCACCATCGACGGCCACGACTTTGACCAGATCGAAAAGGCGTTTGAGGCCTTCCATGCCTGCACCGGCAAGCCTACCTGCATCCTGATGCACACCACCAAGGGCAAGGGCGTGAGCTTCATGGAAAATCAGGTCGGCTGGCACGGCAAAGCGCCCAATGACGAAGAATACAAACAGGCTATGGAGGAGCTGCATGCGGCCATGGCAGAACTGGAGGCAGCAAAATGAGTGAAGTGAAAAAAATCGCGACCCGTGACAGCTACGGCAATGCGCTCGTGGAGCTGGCCCAGAACGGCGCGGACGATCTGGTCGTGCTGGATGCGGACCTTGCCGCTGCAACGAAAACCGGAACCTTCAAAAAGGCGTTCCCCGAGCGCCATTTCAACTGCGGCATTGCCGAGTGCAACATGGTCGGCGTGGCTGCGGGTTTATCCACGATGGGCCTCGTTCCCTTTGCCAGCAGCTTTGCGATGTTTGCCGCGGGCAGAGCTTTTGAGCAGATCCGCAACTCCGTGGGCTACCCGCACCTGAACGTGAAAATCGCGGCGACGCACGGCGGCATCTCCGTCGGCGAAGACGGCGCGAGCCACCAGTGCTGCGAGGATTTTGCGCTGATGCGCTCGATCCCCGGCATGACGGTCCTGTCACCGAGCGACGATGTAGAGGCAAGAGCCGCCGTGAAGGCAGCCTACGCCTATGAAGGCCCGGTCTATATCCGCCTGGGCCGTCTGGCAACGCCGGTATTCCACGACGCAGAGCGCTACACCTTCCAGATCGGTAAGGGCGAGCAGCTCACGGACGGCAATGATGTTGCCATCATCGCAACGGGCCTTATGGTTGCGGAAGCTTTGACGGCTGCGGAGAATCTCGCGAAAGAGGGCATTCATGCCCGCGTTATCAACATCTGCACCATCAAGCCCCTCGACGAGGAGATCGTCCTGAAGGCAGCCAAGGAGTGCGGCAAGGTCATCACCTGCGAAGAGCACAACATCATCGGCGGCCTTGGAGAGGCTGTTGCGGCTGTGCTCAGTGAGAAGTGCCCGACGAAGCTTCATCGCATCGGCGTCAATGACGAGTTTGGCCATTCCGGCCCCGCCGCTGCGCTTCTCAAGCAGTTTGGCCTGAGCGCCGAGCACGTGGAAGCAGTCGCGCGCGAACTGGTCAAGGGCTAAAAAATCAAACAGGGGCTGCATGGCTCCCTGCAAAACGAAATACGCTGCCGGCGATTGCCGGCAGCGTATTTTTGCGCAAATGGGAACGTTTTTTAGACAGAGCGCGGTTATGTTGTTTCCCGCTCGACAATGTGGGTTTTCAGCAGGACACTTCTTTCGTGCGGCTCGTTGTTCAGCGCCTTGATCAGAAGATCGACCGCAAGCTTGCTCTGAGACTCCGCGTTATTATCCAGAGAGGTCAGCTGCGGATAGGAAATTTTCGCATAGATACTGTTATCGACGCCGATGACGCTGATGTCTTCGGGAACCTTGCGGCCGCTCTCGAGCAGCGCGCGCAGACCGCCGGTCGCGGTGAGGTCAACAGAATAGATGATGCCGTCGACAGACGGGTCCTCGCGGAGGATATCCTTCGTGATCTCATAGCCGGAGGCGTAGCTGGTTGCCGCTTCGTAGATTTTGTTCTGCGGATAGCCGAGCGCGCGGATCCCGGCCAGAAAGCCCTTCCGTTTGTTGCGGTTTGCGGGGGAGTCCGCGTCGTTTACGTAGACGATGTTCTTCCGGCCCTTCCTTGCCAGCAGCGCCACGCAGTCTTTTACGCCGCTTTCCTCGTCGGCAATGATTCCCGTGACGTTCGGAAGGTCAATGTAGCCGTTGATGATGACGACCGGAATGTTCGGCAGATAGGTTTTGATCGTGTGATAGGTGCTCTTTGCCATGAACATCGAGCCGATGAGCGCAATGCCCTCCACGCGCCGCTGCTCGAGCTGCCGGATGCACGAGCCGATGTTCGCCTCGTCCGCGCCGGTACTCATGATGATGGAACAGTATCCCCGCTTTGCAAGCTCCTGCTCGATGGCGAAGGCGTTGTCGATATGGTGCACGACACGGATATCGACCAGAAGAATTCCAATCATCTTCGACGACTGCATCACAAGCCCCCGCGCCGCGACGTTCGGGGAATAGTTGTACTCCTCGATCAGCTTTTCAATTTTTTCGCGGGTTTCTTTTCGAATACCGCTTTTGTGGTTGATGACGCGGGAAACGGTGCTCGCGGAAACGCCCGCAGCGGTTGCAATGTCGTAAATTGTCATAAATCCTGTCCTGTCTGCTGCAAGGGGCTTCAAACGTCCCTGCGGCTTGAGATGCAGCGTAAAAGCTGGAATGCTGGTTGGGTGGTTTGCTTTGTGCGGGTGCTATGGAGCAAACACACGGCCGAGTGGACATATTGCTCTGGAAATTCTTGCGATTTGCATCCACTATATCATATCGGGGTAGATTCGACAAGAGAATTATTTCGGATATTTGAATTCTTTGCAATCGATTTTATAAAAAGATTTCAGATGTTTCTGAAATCCTGGCGAAAATTCAAACAGAGAATTGGAAAAACAGCATAGTGCTGAAAAAATCGAAAAATCTTTATGCAAAATGAAGGGGCGAATTTTGTTGACAAAGAAAAACCGGCGTAGTACACTATGGATGCAATCGATTGCAAGAACATTTCAAACCGCAAGCCGTCGGTTGCGTTTCTTTTTTAAAAATTTTGGCAATCGATTGCCGAAAGGAACCGTGATATGACAAGAGAGAATCTGGACAACGTATTTCTGAAGATGGTCGAGATGTACGAGGGGCAGCCCGAGCGCATCCAGCACTTCACAAAGGTACACAGCTACGCCGCCTATATCGGCAGACAGGAAAAGCTGGACGAGAAGACCATGTTCATTTTGGAGACGGCAGCCTACACGCACGACATCGGCATCAAAAAGGCGGAGGAGTTGTATCACGCGTCGAACGGCAGGCTCCAGCAGGAGCTCGGCCCCGGCGAGGCAGAAATTATGCTCAAGGAGCTCCATTTCCCGGAGGATGTGATCGAGAGAGTTAAATATCTGATCGCGCATCATCACACCTATTCCAATATTCAGGGGATCGACTTGCAGATTCTGATCGAGGCAGATTTTCTCGTCAACCTATATGAGCATTCGGACGAGTCGGTCGCGTCGAAGGTTCTGGAAAAAATCTTCAAGACAGCGTCGGGAACGAAGCTCTGCAAAACGATGTTCCGGTTATAAAGAGGAGTCAATATGGTTGTTACGTTGGATTGTGAGAGAAAGAATATCACCGGCTCGTTTGATTGCAGTAAGGCTCCGGTCGCGCGCATCGCGGACGGAGACAGCGTGATCTGCAACGTGTTAGATGGCGACTGGCACCTGGGAAAACCGCCGGTTCCCAAGACGGGCGCGGGCAGCTTCTTTGAAGGGAAGGATGCGCAGCGGGACGCGGGGCACTGCCTGATCGGGCCGATCTACGTCGAAGGCGCGAAGCCGGGCGATACGCTGGCGGTCAGAATCAACGAGTGCCGGACGGCCAATTGGGGCTGGAGCCGCGTGGGCTTTGCGGATAAGGACCACATGAAGCGGCTGAACATTTCCAAGCTTCCGGAGTATTTCCTGAACTGGGACATCGACAATGAGACGCGGCGTGCGGTCAGCAATCAGGGACATGTCGTCGCCATTCGTCCGTTCCTTGGGGTTGTGGGGCTCGCGCCGGAACAGCCCGGCATTCACTCGACGCACCCGCCGCGGAATGTCGGCGGCAATCTGGACTGCAAGCTGGTCACGGCAGGAAGCACGATTTATCTTCCTGTCATGTGCGAAGGCGCCTATTTCTATGTGGGAGACGGCCACGCGGTGCAGGGAGACGGTGAGCTTGGCGGAACGGCCATCGAGTGTACGCTGGACAAGGTAGATTTGACATTCCAAATTGTACACGAGACAATCCGAAATCCAATTTTAAGAACCCAGGACGCATGGGTCACGTTTGGCTTTGATGTGGATCTGACCAATGCGGCGTATGAGGCGCTCACGGAGATGGCAAATCTCATTGGGAAGCTCTACGATATGACGTTCCAGGAGGCGCTCGCGATGGCAAGTCTTGTTGTCGACGAGCATGTGACGCAGATCGTCAACGGCGTGCGCGGCGTGCATGCGATTCTGCCGGACGGAGCAATCAACAAAAAGGGCTGATCTAGCCTGTAACCTTGTCTTAATTATGCAGTGCATAATTAAATATACTTAGGAGGAAAAATTATGAAGAAAGTGTTATCCATCCTGCTTGCAGCAGCCATGCTGCTGGCACTTGCCGCGTGCAGCTCGCCTGCGAAAACCGAAACAGCTGCGCCCGCAGCCGAAGAAACGGCCGCCGAGCCCGCTGCTGCTGAAACGGCAGAAGAAACCTCTGAAGCTGAGGAAGCCCCTGCAACCGAAGAAGCAAAAACAAGCCTTGACATCGTGTTCATCCCCAAGGGCGTTGCGGACTACTGGAGCATCGTTCAGGCGGGCTTTGAAAACGCGGCGACCGAGCTTGGCATGACGCCGAGAGTCGTCTATCCGTCCAAGGAAGAAGCCGGCGTTCAGATCGAAACCGTGATGGACGTCATCAACTCCAAGCCGGACGCGATCGTCCTTGCCCCTGTGAGCGGCGACGCGCTTGTCTCCGCTTGCCAGGAGATCCAGAAGGCCGGTATCCCGCTGATCATTGCCGATACCGCCATCCCCACGGAGGACTATCTCCAGTCGTTCATGACCGATAACGTCGCCGCCGGCGCGATGGCAGCTGACGAGCTGGCTGCGCTGATGGGCGAAGAGGGCCAGGTCTACATCTTCTCCGATTCTCCCGCAAAGGCTTCCGTTGCCGACCGTGTGACGGGCTTTGAGGCGAGAATGAAGGAAGCTTATCCGAACATCGAGGTCCTCGGCACCCTCTACAGCGAAGCGGACATCAACCTCTGCACGACCCAGTGCGTCGATGCCATCACGGCAAACCCCGACATCAAGGGCATCTTCGCCGTTGACGAGAACCGTACCGCAGGCGTTGGCACCGCGCTCATCCAGCTCGGCAGAGAGGATATCTTTGTCGGCGGCTTCGACGCGAACAAGAACACCGTTTCTCTGATGGAAGACGGCGTGATCAACTTCCTGACTGTCCAGCAGCCGTACCAGATGGGCTACATGGCGTACAAGGCAGCGGCTGACGCGGCCAACGGCGTGGAGCTCGAGCACGGCATGGTCGACACCGGCTGCACCATCGTCCCGAGAGACAAGCTGGACGACGAGGACATGCAGGCCATCCTCTTCCCGCTGGAGCACCTGAACTGAGCGAACGAAAGCGTAGAAACCCGGACGATAATTTAGCTGCTATGGGGGGATTATCCCCCCATAGTACATGAAAGGTGTACCAAATGGCAATGTTGTTAGAAATGCGAAATATTTCGAAGTCCTTTCCCGGCGTAAAGGCGCTGAATGGATTTTCCATCGATTTGAAAGCGGGCGAGGTACACGCGCTTGTGGGAGAGAACGGCGCAGGAAAGTCGACGCTGATCAAGACCCTCTACGGGATCCATCAGCCCGATGGCGGCGAGATCGTCATCGACGGCGTTCCGACAAAAATCAACGGCCCCGCGGACGCGCTGAGCAAGGGCATCGGCGTTGTGTTCCAGGAGCTGAGCGTCTGTCCGCATCTGGACATCGCGAATAATATTTTTCTTGGCTGCATCAAAAATAAGCACGGCGTCATCGACGACCGCTTTGCCCACGAGGAAGCAGCCCGGCTGATGGAAGAAGCGGTAGGACTGCGGATTCCGTCTGATACCCCCATGAAGGATCTGTCGATTGCAGATCAGCAGATGGTGGAGATCACAAAGGTCACATCCAAGGGATGCAGGATCGTCGTGTTTGACGAGCCGACCTCGTCCCTGACCGAAAACGAAATTGAACGGCTGTTCAAAATTATTTTTGCGCTGAAGAAAAAGGGCGTGGGAATCATCTATATTTCCCACCGGCTCGAGGAGCTTCCCGTAATTGCCGACCGAATTACGGTCATGCGGGACGGCACGCGCGTAAAAACCATGGACTACAAGGATACGAACGATAACGAGATCATCAGCCTGATGGTCGGAAGAGAATTATCCAACATCTATCCTACATATAAAAGAACGATCGGCGAGGTCGTCTTTGAAGCGGACAATATCCGGCAGGGCACAAAGCTTGACGTGAAGCACCTGGACGTCAGAAAGGGCGAGATCCTCGGCATTGCGGGCCTTGTCGGCGCCGGCAGAACGGAGACGCTTCGCGCGCTGTTCGGCGCGGACGACGCAGACGAGAAGCACGTGAAGATCGAAGGCAAAGAGTATACCTTCAATAATCCCTCCGAGGCCATCGCGGCGGGCTTCGTGTATATGACGGAAAACCGAAAATTTGACGGCGCTGCGTTGGGACTGAGCGTGGAGGAAAACATCACGATGGCCTCCCTGCAGAAGTTTTCCAAGCGCGGCAGGATGCAGGAGGCAAAGGCGAAGAGCAACGCGCAGGAATACTGCAAGAAGCTCAATATCCGCACGCCCTCCATCGACCAGAAGGTCATGAACCTCTCCGGCGGCAACCAGCAGAAGGTCATCATCGGCAAGTGGCTGACAAGAACGGCGAAGGTGATGGTCTTCGACGAGCCGACCCGCGGCATTGACGTCGGCGCGAAGTATGAAATTTATTCTCTCATGAACGATCTGTCCGATCAGGGCATCGCGATCATCATGATCTCTTCGGACCTTCCGGAGATCCTCGGCATGAGCGACCGCGTCGCCGTCTTTAAAGACGGCCGTGTGACCGCAGTGCTCGACCGAAAGGACGCGGACTCTGAAACCATCATGAAATACGCAACCGGAAAGCTTTCGTAAAAAGGAAATGGAATCATGAATAAATTATTGAATCAAAAGAAATTATCCGGGCTGGGCCCCATCGGTATTTTCGCGGCGTCGATGATCATTCTGTTCATCATTACGCCAAGCTTTAGAAGCATGGCAAACTTCACACAGATCCTGCTGAGCGCGTCTGTGTATATGCTCCTTGCCATGGGCATGAGCTTTGCCATCATCATCGACGGCATCGATCTTTCGGCCGGTTCCATCGTGGGCCTGACCGGCGGCATCGCCTGCATGGCCATGACGTATCTGAACCTGCCCGTTCCGGTGGCCCTGATTCTCGGCGTTTTGGTCGGCGCGGTGTGCGGCCTCATCAACGGTCTTCTCATTACAAAGCTCGATCTCATTCCATTTATTGCGACCCTTGGCGGCCAGTGGGTCTACAGAGGTGCGCTGAAGCTTCTGAACAACGGCGCGACCATCACCCTGCGCGGCACGATTTCCGACGAAGCGCTTGCGACGCTGACTTATATCGGCAACGGCAAGTTCCTCGGTATCCCGGTTCCGGTCTATCTGGTGCTGGTGATGGCGATCGCTCTGAATTTTGTCCTGCGGCACACCGTGTTCGGCAGAAGCGTTTACGCTGTGGGCAGCAACGCCGAGACGGCGAAGATGTCCGGTATCAATGTGCAGAAGGTGAAGCTTCTGGCGCAGAGCATCACCGGCCTGATGGCCGGTATGGCAGGTATCGTCATGCTCTGCCGCATGGTGTCCATTCAGGCGAACACCGGCGAGGGCTACGAGTTTGAAGGCATTTTCGCTTCCGTCGTTGGCGGCGTGAGCATGGCAGGCGGCGAGGGCACGATCTTTGGTGCGGTCATCGGCGCGCTGGTGGTCGCGGTCCTGCGAAACGGCCTGAACCTCAATGGCATCAACTCGTTCTGGCAGCAGGTCATTCTCGGTGTTCTGGTGCTGGTGGTTGTGTACGTGGATACCAGAAAGACGAAGAAAAAGAGATCCGTGTAAAGCGTGTAAAGAAGGAAAAAACGTGGAATTACAATTAAAACAGCAAGGCACCTACGCCTTTGACGAGGTTTCCATGGGCGAGATCCTGCTCCGGCTCGACCCGGGCGAGGGCAGGATCAAAACAGCGCGGCACTTTGCGGCCTGGGAGGGCGGCGGAGAGTACAACGTCGCAAGAGGCCTTCGGAAATGCTTCGGCATGAAGACCTCGGTCATTACGGCGTTTACGAACAACGAAGTGGGAAGGCTTCTGGAAGACATGGTCAGCCAGGGCGGAGTCGACACGTCGCTCATCCGCTGGCTGGACTTTGACGGAATCGGAAGAAGCTCGAGAAATGCCATCAATTTTACCGAGCGGGGCTTCGGCATCCGGGGCGCAGTCGGCTGCTCCGACCGGGCGAATACTGCTGTGTCGCATCTGGGCGCGCAGGACTACGATTTTGACTATATTTTCGGAACCCTTGGCGCGCGCTGGTTCCATACCGGCGGCATTTACGCCGCAATTTCCGAAAAGACGAACGAAGCCGTCATTGAGGCCATCAAAACCGCGAAGAAATACGGGACGATCGTCTCCTATGACCTCAACTACCGGCCGTCCATGTGGAAATCCATCGGCGGCAAGGCGCGGGCGCAGGAGGTCAACCGCGAGATCGCGAAGTATGTTGACGTTATGATCGGAAACGAGGAGGACTTTACAGCCTGTCTTGGCTTCGAAATCGAAGGAAACGACAAGGACCTCAAATCGCTGAACCTCGAGGGCTACAAGCGAATGGTTGGCGAGGCCGCAAAGACATATCCCAACTTCAAGGCCGTGGCCACGACGCTTCGGACCGTGAAGACCGCAACGAGAAACGACTGGGGCGCAATGTGCTGGTGCGATGGCGAAGTTTACCTGTCGCAGAAGTACAACGATCTGGAAATTCTCGACCGCGTCGGCGGTGGCGACTCGTTTGCCGCGGGCTTTATTTACGGCCTGATGACGACGCAGGATGCGCAGCGCGCGGTAGACTATGGCGCGGCACATGGCGCTCTGGCCATGACGACTCCGGGCGATACGTCGATGGCGTCTAAAAAGGAAGTTGAGGCGCTGATGGCGGGCGCAGGCGCGCGCGTGCAGCGATAGGGGCGCGAAGCTATGGGAAAGCAACCGAAATTCTGCATCGCGCACATCGCCATGAATACGGCGGGAGAGGCCGAGGCAAGAGACATTACGCAGCTCATGCAGAGCGCGTTCGGCATTTCCTCGCAGGAGGGCGCGAAGTCCTACATCACAGGGAATGTCATCGAGGTCATCAAGGGCGGCTATCTTGGTACGAACGGACACATTGCGATCGGAACGCCGGATATTGACGCGGCGGTCGCGTATCTGGAAGGAAAGGGACTGCGCTTCGACCCGGCGACAACGGAATGGGACGAGAACGGGAAAAAGATCGTCTATCTGGACCATGAGCTCGCAGGCTTTGCGCTGCATCTGGTCAGAAAGGAACTGAAATGAAAATACTGGTAACGCCGAGATCGTTCAAAAACAGTGCGAACGATGAGGCGAGAGAAAAACTGGAACAATTTGCTGAGGTAAAGGCAGTCAAGCCCGAAAAGCCCTTTACAGAGGACGAGTTGATCGCGCTGCTGGACGGCTGCGACGGCTATGTGGCGGGCCTTGACAATGTCACGGCAAAGGTCATAGAAAACTGCCCGCAGCTGAAGGTCATCTCCAGATGGGGCGTCGGCTATGACAAGGTAGATACCGCAGCGGCGTCAAAGGCGGGCATTACGGTCACCTACACGCCGGGCGTGATGGCCGTATCGGTCGCGGAGCTTGCGCTTGGCCTGATGCTGGACTGCGCGCGGCGCATCACCGTGCAGGACGGACAGGTGAGAGGCGGCGCGTGGGCACCCATCAACGGGATGGAGCTGTTCGGAAAAACGGTCGGCATCATCGGCTACGGCGCCATCGGCAAACAGCTCGGCAGGCTCACGAACGGGATCGGCATGACGACGTATGCGTATGACCCGTTTATGAACGAGGCCTACGCAAAGGAGCACAACGTCCTTACGACGGATATTGATTTCATCGTGAGAAACTGCGATATCGTTTCGGTGCATGTGCCGTATATGGAGTCGACAAAGAACATTATTTCCAGAGAGCGCATCTTCTCCATGAAGGACGGCGCGATTCTCATCAACGCGGCCCGCGGCGGTCTGGTCGATGAAGCGGCGGCTGCGGAAGCGCTGCAAAGCGGCAAGCTTGCGGCAGCGGCATTCGATGCATTTGAGCAGGAGCCGCTGAAAGACTCTCCGCTTCTGACCGCGCCCAACGCAATTTTGCTGCCGCATACGGGCTCGCACACCGTGGACGCCACAAAGCGGATGGGCATGCTCGCGGTCGATAATGTGATCCGGGAGCTGTCCGGAACGGACTGCGGCTACAGAGTAAAGTAACCGGGTGCGATAGAGGTGACTATGAAACAGAAAGCAGATATTGGCCTCATCGGCCTTGCCGTGATGGGGGAGAACCTCGTCATGAACATGGAGTCGAAGGGCTTCACGGTGGCGGTTTTCAACCGCACGACCGAAAAAGTGGACAAGTTCGTAAGTGGCCGTGCCGCGGGCAAGAACATCATCGGCTGCCACAGCCTTGAAGAACTGGTGGACAATCTGGAGAAGCCCCGCAAGGTGTTCATGATGGTCAAGGCCGGCAATGCGGTCGACGACATGATCGAGCAGCTTCTGCCGCTTCTCGAAGACGGCGATATTTTAATTGACGGCGGCAACTCTCACTTCCCTGACACCATCCGCAGAACAAAATATGTGGAATCCAAGGGCAAGCTCTACATCGGCACCGGCGTTTCCGGCGGCGAGGAGGGCGCGCTGAAAGGCCCCAGCATGATGCCGGGCGGAAGCCCCGCTGCATGGCCGTATGTGAAGCCCATTTTCCAGGCCATCTGCGCGAAAGTCGAGGACGGCAGTCCCTGCTGTGACTGGGTCGGCGAGAATGGTGCAGGTCATTTCGTCAAGATGGTGCATAACGGCATCGAATATGGCGATATGCAGTTAATTTGCGAGGCGTATCAGCTCATGCGCGACCTTCTTGGCATGTCCGACGATGAAATGCACGAGGTCTTTGCCGCATGGAACAAGACGGAGCTCGACAGCTACTTAATTGAGATCACCCGCGATATTCTTGCCTACAAGGATACCGACGGCGAACCCATCGTGGAAAAGATTCTCGATACCGCCGGTCAAAAGGGTACGGGCAAGTGGACGGGGATCGCCGCGCTGGACGAGGGCGTGCCGCTGACGCTCATCGGCGAAGCAGTCTTCGCAAGATGCCTGTCCGCGATGAAGTCTGAGCGCGTCGAAGCATCCAAGGAATATGCCCGCACGATCCCGGCCTTTACCGGCGATAAAGCTGAGATGGTCGAGGCAATCCGGCAGGCGCTGTATGCGTCCAAGATCATTTCCTACGCGCAGGGGTACACGCTCATGCGAACGGCGGCCAAGACCTACGGCTGGAACTTAAATTACGGCGGCATCGCCCTCATGTGGCGCGGCGGCTGTATCATCCGGTCTGTGTTCCTCGGCAAGATCAAGGAAGCGTATGACAAAAATCCGGAGCTGTCGAATCTCCTGCTCGACCCGTATTTCAAGGAGACGATGGAAAAACTCATTCCCGCATGGCGCAAGGTCGCAGCGGCAGCTGTGCAGTACGGCGTTCCCGCGCCCGCAATGACGGCGGCGCTCAGCTACTTCGACGGCTACACCACTGAGCGTCTGCCCGCAAATCTCTTACAGGCGCAGCGCGACTATTTCGGTGCACATACCTATGAGCGGCTCGATAGCCCCAGAGGCGAGTTCTTCCACACCAACTGGACCGGCCACGGCGGCAATACCGCCGCGAGCACCTACAACGCATAAATGAACCGCTGCTGGTTTCGAAAAAGACCACCACCCAATTTGGGCGGTGGCCTTTTTTTACAATGATTTTACGTTCTGCTGCGCCCTGGCTTTACACAGTTCTGGTATACTGGCCGGCGTACAGAAAAGAGGAACAGCATGGAAATACGATTGGAGAACATCACAAAGAGTTTTGAAAAAAAGCAGGTCATAAGGCCGACATCTCTCACAATCAAAAGCGGCGGCTTTACGACGCTCCTTGGCCCTTCCGGCTGCGGAAAGACGACGCTTCTGCGCATGCTCGCGGGGCTGGAAACGCCGGATGATGGCGAGATCTATTTTGACGGCACGTGCGTATTTTCCCGGGAGAAGCGAATCAACCTGCCGCCGGAAAAGCGAGGCCTTGGCTTTGTGTTTCAGGACTTCGCCCTCTGGCCACACATGACGGTGTTTGAAAACGTTGCGTTCGGCCTGCGCGCGAGAAAAGATACGAAGGACCTTCAGACCAGAGTACGCGAGGCGCTGCGCGTGGTGCATCTGGAGGATTTTGAAACGCGCTAGCAAGCGAAATGTGTCGGTTATATCAAAGCTTGTTCCGCAAATATACAATTGGCAACAAAATATCAAGATAAGCGGCACTCTTGCTCTGCGCAAAAGTGCCGCTCATTTTCTCAACTTTCTCTATCAGCTTTTTTAATAGTGCGAACTGCATAGATTGACGCACCGACAACGGTCCCTGCCAGTAAACTGCAAATTCTAACTAATTGGCCAAGGGTTAACCATTCGTTCGTACCCAAAAAATTTGTTATTCCAATGATCAATAGTGATGCAATAATGGATATTTTCAACGACATGTTAACTTTTCCTATCATGCCTCGCCATTCTCCCACAGCGTAACTTTATAGGCAATCCTGCTAACGGATGTGCCTGCGTAGTCTGCTTGCGGCCATAATTCCATGTCATACATGAGAACACTCTTCTCGATTGTTACAAAAGCGCCTTTATTTTTGTGCACATATTGATTCTCCTTATAAGAAGCGCACATGGAATGTGGATCATAGCTCTGGAAACTAGCAAGAATATCCAGGAAGACAACTGCATCATCATTGATGTTCCTGGAAAGGGAAGATGTTGCAAATGCCATTGTAGGAAGCGAGAACACCATTACCAACGTCAAGCACAGACTCACAATTCGTTTCATAAATACCCCTTTCTCTTAATAATTCACATATCCGGACACGCTGACTGCCTTGGACGAATTATTCTGCACCGCAAAAGTATAGTTTCCACGTTCGTCAACTTTGATTGTCTCATCAAAGCTTCCGTCGTCGGCATTGAGATAATAGAAATATCCGTCCGGTGCGATCAGGCCAAAATCTACGCTTGCAGAAAACGGTGTATATGTTGCCTTGATTGTCACGGTCTCTCCTGCTTCCAGCGGGAAACTACTGCTCGCTTTTACGAGCGCTCCACCGGGGACCTCCATGCTGAACCGTCCCGTTGCGCGGGCAACATTCGCTTTCGTGTGCGGCTCTGACTCTGCGGCCATAGCGGTCATACTGACACTAATTTAGCAGATCACGAGGACCAGCAGCAGAGAAAAGAATTATTTTGCTTTCAAATCGTTTCTTCACCTCCAATCACCACTCTAAATCAAATTCTGTCGCTGCGTTCGGCTCCACCACCCTCCTTTGAATATGTCGATCGGAATGCAATTGTCTTGGCTTCCAGTGTGCGTCCATATGAAAATAGCTGCGATCAAAGCGAACAGCGCCAGCACAATAGCGGCCCATTTTGCTATGCTTTTCTTCCGCTGTTTTGCCTGTTCTGCTGGTTCCGATTCCGGACATGTATATGCTGTCAGCTTGTCAGGGACAGGCTCATCTGTGCCGCTGCACAGCCAATCCAGCGACACGGTATAGATTTTTGCCAGCGCAGACAGTTTATCCGTGGAAGGCCGCGACTGTCCGCTCTCCCAGAGGGAGACGGCCTGCCGGGATACATTCAGCTTTTCGGCGCTGTCTGCCTGCGTCAGTCCGGCCGCTTTTCGCGCCTGTGTCAGTTTTTCAGCAAGTGTCATATTGTTTCTCTCCTGTCTGATTGTATGAAATATCGCAATTTTTGTAAACCAAGAACTGCTTGCTTTTGCGCAAGTATCGCTTGCTCTTTGAATCATTTCGCAAATTCAAATGGTAGTTAATTAACATAACACCATTATAAGAAAATAACAGAGGAAGTCAAGGAGGAGGCCAGAAGTCGTCCGGCACAGATGAAGCTGTCGACCGTCGGACAAATTGCCGCATGGCTGTGGGTGCTTCTCTTTGTGCTGGTTGCGATCGGCGTGCCGTATTTTTCGATCATCGCCACGTCTCTCATCAGGCTCCGGGGCTACGGGTTAGCGGCCGGAAACTTCACGCTGGACCACTACAAAGAGCTTTTGCAGACACCGAAGGCACTCGCGTCTATCTGGAAGAGCTTGTTTCTTGCCGTATCCTCTGCGTCGATCTGCTCCGTGATCGGTACGGCGGTCGTGGTCGCTGTGCGCAAATCGAGGGGCTTTTTCAAAAAGGCGCTGGAAGGAATCAGTCTGCTTCCCGAAATGCTGCCGAGCATTGTGCTGGTCATCGGGCTCATGCTGTTTTGGAACTGGGCTTACAAGATGCTTCCGATTTATAACACGATCTGGATCATGGTGCTGGCCTACGTGGTTCTGTATCTTCCCTACACGGTGCAGTATGTGACCTCCGCCTTTACCCAGATCAACGACAGCCTCTTGCAGGCGGGACGGGTCTTCGGCGGTACGCCTTCGTATGTGTTCCGGCGCGTCACGCTTCCGATGATTTCGCGCGGCATTTTTGCCGGGTGGATGATGATCTTCATTATCGCCTTCCGCGAGCTCGTGACGGCAAGCCTCATCGCGCAGCCGAATACCTTGGTCGTTTCAACGTATATTAACCGCGAGTTTGAGCAGGGGAGCGTGTCGAGCGGCTGCGCGATGGCCGTTTTGTGCGTGCTCATTACAACAACGGCACTTCTTGTATGTAGCCGCCTTGCCGGGAAACGGAAGGGCACGTAGTGCGGTGGCGTTTTTCCGCAAGATGCTTGTGCAGAAACCGGCTGGGGTGTATAATCAGTTGGGTGTTTCCTACGTTGGCATCCGGTCGCATGCTGCTGTATCTCGGCGTGATCTCGCACGAGAATATGCAGCATAATAATATCACAATTTGAACGGGATGCAGGAGGGTGAGAAACGTGTATTTTGCATACGGAGAACGAGAGCTTTCCTATTTGCGGCAGAAAGACAAGCGGCTTGGCGCTGTCATAGACCGCATCGGGCAAATCGACCGCGCAGTAGACCCGAACCTTTTTTCGTCCGTCGTTCACCACATCATCGGCCAGCAGATCTCCACGAAAGCGCAGGCAACCATCTGGCAGCGAATACACGATACGCTTGGCAGCATCAACGCCGAAACCATTCTGAAAGCAGGCGTTCCTGCATTGCAGGCGCTTGGTATGACGTTCCGTAAGGCAGAATATATCAC
>ERZ827440.2112-NODE-2112-length-18522-cov-4.783668_pt1 | contig 18522 bp, 17 predicted proteins | sample MGYA00519774_ERZ827440 | MGnify/ENA primary metagenome ERZ827440 (study PRJEB31778, sample SAMEA3449302) | human gut metagenome | biome: human gut; feature: human-associated habitat; material: faeces | place: United Kingdom | collected 2010/2012 ... | reverse complement strand
GCGGAGATGAAGAAACAAGAAGATTAGCAGAATTAAGAGAAAAAGCAATAAGAGACGAATTAGCTGCAATTGCTCAGGCAAAAGAAGAAGGTAGAAGTGAAGGGCTAAGTGAAGGGAGAAACCAAGGAATAAATCAAGGAAAAATCATTGTTGCCAAAAAGATGTTAGCCAAAAAGATGGATATAAATTTAATAGCAGAGATGACAGGATTAACTAAAGAAGAAATCGAAAAATTATAAATTTTAATAAAAAGTCAAATTTCCATGTAGAAAAAATATGGATTATATACTATATTAAAAACAGTTAAATTAATGAAGAATGGAAAAAGGTTATCCCTGCCATCACTTTCAGATAAAATAATAAAGAAAACAGCTGGCTACGCAAATAGCCAGCTATTTTCTTGTTGTAGTGGTAATACCTAATTTTAAAAAGAAAACGGATAAAATCCGTAATTTTTACAGGCATCAGTCACATTTGAATTCTTAAAGAAGACCCGAGCGTCTTCCTTACAGTCTGTCGCTGCTTCTAACAGTGCCGTAAGCAAGTAATTAACTTCCTTTTCAGAAAGATTACTGATATATGAAAAAATCTTGCCACAAAATTTACATTCATCATTAGTAACAAAATTTAAACCGATATCAAGTTTTCCTGAAAAGTTTTCGGCTATCTTTTTATCATTGCCACGTAACTTGCAAGCAGGTTTACCATTGTATGTTACATCCAACTTATAACAATTGCTAATAGTCGGTACTACAACAATATCAATCATACCAGATTGATACCTCCTTATAAAAAATTACCATTTGGTCGGTTTCATATATTAGCTATAAACATTTTATCAATTTCCAAAGCGGAATAACATAAGCAATAATGAAACCGTATAAAGGTTATGTTAAAATTATAACAAAAAAACACGAAAAATACAATAAAATTATAATTATATTTTATGAATAAATAGAAAAAATATACACATACTAATTTTAAAATAATAATCAGGAGGAATAGTATGGATAATAATGTAAATGTCTTAGATGAAATTAACAAAGGTGCAACAATGGGAATGGACGCAATAATGTTTGTATATGACAAAGTAGGAGACCAAACATTCAAGAAAGTTTTAGATGGTGAATATAAAAAATATAAAGATATCTCACAAAGAGTTGGTCAAGAATATGAAAACTTTTCAATAAAAGCTCCACATACAACAAATGCAATGAACAAAGCAATGACATGGTATGGAATACAAATGAAAACAATGACAGATCAAAGCAATGAAAAAATATCAGAGCTACTAATGCAAGGAACAAATATGGGAATAATAGAAGGAGTAAGGCTACAAAACCAAAATCAAGAAGACGGAATGCTAAACCAAAATGTAAGACAAATATTAGATGACTTCGTAGCAATGCAAGAAGATAGTGTAGAAACTTTAAAAAAATATTTATAAAAAACTATCATAAAAACTGAAAATAATAATCGGTTTTTATGATAGTTTTTCTATAATTGACAATCAGTTACATAATTGTTAAAATAATTTTAAACTTAATTTAGGAGATGAAGAAATGTTTGACAATACTATAAAATTTAAATATCCATGGAGGCCATATCAGGATAGAGTATTAAAGGAATCCAATAAATTCTTAAGTGATGGAAAAATAAACATTGTAGCAGCACCAGGTTCAGGAAAAACAATATTAGGTCTTGAGTTAGCAAGAAGACTTGGAAATCCAGTAATAATTTTTGCACCAACAGTAACAATAAAAAAACAATGGATAACAAAATTTATATCAAGTTTTACTGATTTAAAAGAAATACCAGATTGGATAAGTACAGACATCTATAATCTAAAATTTTTTAATGTAGTTACATATCAAGCATTACATTACGCCTATAAAAGAAAGAAAATTAGAGCGACAATTGATGATACTGATGATGTAGTTGATAAAGAAGAAGAATCTGCAACATCAGAAGAAATTGCCTCATATGATATTATAAATGAGTTGAAAAAGAAAAAAATAACAACATTAGTTTTAGACGAAGCACACCACTTAAAAAGTGAGTGGTGGAAAAGTTTGAATGATGTAGTCACAGCTCTAAATAACATTAAATTAATAGCCCTAACAGCAACACCACCATATGATGTAGAGCCAAATATTTGGGCAAATTATGTATCATTATGTGGTGAAATTGATGCAGAAATATCTGTACCAGAGCTAGTAAAAGCAAAGAATTTATGTCCACATCAAGATTATATATATTTCAATTATCCAACAGAAAACGAAATCACTAAAATAAAGAATTATGATATGAGATTGAAAACTTTAGTAGATGAAATGAAAAATGATGAAAATTTTATAAATGCGATATATAATCACAAATTTATAAGAACACCATACGAATGTGATGAAGAGATATTAGAAAATCCAGAGTATTATAGTAGTATGTTAGTATTTTTAAATGCTTCAAATAAACCATTAACAAATGCAAATGTGAAAGTATTGGGTCATAATGACAAAATACCTAAATTCGATTTATCATGGTTCGAAATATTATTAAAAAATGTTTTCGTTGTTGATAGAAAAAGCTATGAACAATTTGAAGAGATCTTATCAGAATATGAACAAAAATTAAATCAAATTGGTGCAATAGAAAAAAGAAATGTTTCATTAATTGATAATAAAAATATCCAAAAATATTTTGTTAATAGTTTAGGAAAGTTAAATAGTATTTCAAAAATTGTAGATGTTGAGTTAAATAATCTAAAAAATGATATGAGAATGGTTGTTTTAACTGATTATATACGAAAAGAATACATAACAACAGAGAATATTGAAATTGATAAAATTGGTGTATTACCTATATTCAAAATATTAACAAAAGAGCATCCAAATTTAAATATAGCTATTCTTACTGGTAGTTTATTTGTAATACCTAAATCTAAAGCAGAAAATTTATATGGTCTTTGCTATTCAAGAGAGCTTAATGCTGATAAATTAAAATTTAAACCATTTGAAATGAATGAAAACTATATAGAAGTATCTATGCCAGAAAAGATGAGAAATGATGTAATGAATTGTATTTCTAAATTATTTGAAGTTGGAGAAATTAACTTGATAGTTGGAACAAAATCGTTATTAGGAGAAGGTTGGGATGAGCCTAGTATAAATAGTTTAATTTTAGCTACTTTTGTAGGTTCATATATGCTTTCAAATCAAATGAGAGGAAGAGCTATAAGAGTAAATTCAAATCCACATAAAACTGCAAATATTTGGCATCTAGTATGTGTTTGTGACAATATTAATGGTGATTCTTCAATTGAAAATGCAGATTTAAACTTATTAAAAAGAAGGTTTGAATCTTTTACTGGAATTGGCTATAACAATTCATATGTATCAAGTGGATTAGATCGATTAGGAAATTTTGATGGTCCATATACACAGGAAAAGGTTCAAAATTTGAATAATTATATAATAACCAATTCTAATGATAGAGCAAAAATGTTTAATAATTGGCAAAATGCTGTTGAAAATAAAACTGATAATATGCAAATGACAGAAGAGCTAGAAATTGAAGAAGTAGAGCCTTTTACATCAGACTGGCTTGTATCTAAGGCGCTTATTAGGGCTATTATAATAGCAATTGTATTGTTATTAATTTTAATAATAGGTATTATTCCAAGAATACTAACATTTTTTGTTGAATTAGGATTTGTTATTTATATAGCATGCAAAGCTAAAAAAATAAAACAATTATCAACTCCAGAATCTACTGTAAAAGCAATATCAGAAATTTTATTAAATCAACTTATACGAACTAAAAATGTGAAAACATCAGCATCAAAAATTAAAATTATAACTCAAAACAACAATGGAAGAGTATCTGCTTGGATAGAAGGGGCATCATTGCAAGAAAGTAATTTATTTATAACTTGTTTAACAGAAATTTTTTCAAAAACAGAAAGCCAAAGATACATAATATCTACTAAAAGAAATAATTTAACAAGATATTATAATATACCAAAAATATTTTCTAACAATAAAGAAAATGCACAAAGTTTTGCAGATTTATGGTCAAAAGCAATAGGTAAAGTAGAGCTAATATATACAAAAAGTGCAGAAGGAAGAAAAGAACTTTTAAAAGCTAGAATGCAAAACATGAATTTAAAAGATAAAATGTCAAGAAAACAAAAAATGACAGATTGGAAATAATATAGACAAAATAATTATAAAGCTGTATAATAAAAAGCATCGAATAATAATACGGAGGGAAATAATGAAAGTAGGAGTTGCCTTAGCAGGCGGAGGATTAAAAGGAGTAGCATACATTGGAGCATTAAAAGCATTTGAAGAGCTAGGAATACACATTGATTGTATTTCTGGTACAAGCTCTGGAAGTATGGCAGCAGTCTTATATTCAATTGGCTGTGCACCAGAAGAAATGAAAAAAATTATATATGAATCATACAAGGGATTAGTTAAAATACCCAAAAAGCCAATAATATCTTCAGTTGGAACATATATAACAAAAAAACAATTAAAATTGGAAGGCTTAATTTCTGGAGAGCGAGTTGAAAATTTAATACAAACCTCAGCAGAAGAAAAAAATTATAAAAATATAAATGAAATTAAAATACCACTTGCAATAGCAACAGTGGATACAATATCTACGAAAGAATGTATTTTTATGTCAAAAAATTATAATTTAAAAAATGAAAAAATTGATTATATATATGATATACCATTAGGAAAAGCTGTAAGATCAAGTATGGCGTTTCCTGGAATTTTTACAACTAGCAAATTTGGCAAATATAATTTTATAGATGGAGGAACAAAGGATAATCTTCCAGTAAAGGTTTTAAAAGATATGGGAGCAGATGTTACAATAGGTCTAAGTTTTAAACTTGATGATTATGATGTAGAAAATCAAAATATATTAAGTATAATACTAAGGACTGTAGATATATTCTCACTAAAAGATGTAATAGAAGCACAAAAAGAAGCAACTATAGCAATCGAAATAGATGCAAAAGGAACAAGCCTAATGGAAATTGACGATATTGATAAATGTATAGATATTGGATACAAGGCAATAATGGAAAATAAAGAAAAATTGTTAAATATAATAAAAGAAAAATAAAAAATAGAATTCAGTTAAAACATATAACTGAATTCTATTTTTATTGTTAAATTTTAATTACAACATTATTTGTTGTTAAAAAATTAATCAAATTGTTTATTGTATTAGTTAAATCAGATATTGAAAGTGATTTTATTGTTTTTATAATATTATTAATATATTTGCTTCTTGTTTTTTCAGGATAAATTTTTCCCTGATTTCTAAAAGATTCTAATTGATAAACTAATCCCTTCGTTGTTTTTACAGATGAAAGCAAATTTAGCGAAGCTATTAATAAAATTTGTTTCATTGTTTTATTAATATTAAGTTTATTAATTTCCACAATCAATTTATTTATAATTTCTTTATTAATCATTTGTGAAGGATTATTTAAAAGAACAAGTTGTCTATCCATAATTACAACCTCCTTTAGTTTACATATTATATCATATAATTCATACAAATGCAAAACAAAATTGCAATATTTTAGATTACACAGAAATGGTAAAAGAAATAGCACTTGAATAATGAAATTTAATTATAAGAAATAAACAAAAACTATATTTAATTGTTGTAATATATGATAAAATAGAATTATAATAGAAATGCTTTTACAAATGAGGAGGAAAAATGGATATTAATGATTTAAGAAAATTATTAGAAGAATCTGCTGATAAGGTAAGCATATTAACAGATAAAAGTGAACTAAAAAAGTATAAATTTTCAATCGCAGAACTAATAGAATTAATTAATACATCTTTTAATGATAAAGAGAAAGCAAGTATACTTAGTTACAATATTTTCACAGGTATTTTTAATAGGGAAATAATAGATACAATATCTGATGAAAAGATAAAATTGCAAGTTGTACGCGATAGTAACATGTCTGAATGGGAAAAGGAAAAAGTAATTATGAAAATGAGTAATAAGGCGAAAATGAAGGTCCTAATGGATAAAAAAACATATGGAATTCATTTTGGTGGAGATGACATAATTTTAAGTTTTGATGAGAGCACTAAAGTAAAAATATTGTCAAACCCAGAAATAAGTAAAGATATGTTAAATTTAGATGATTCTCAAATCACAAAGTTAGTAAAAAGTTTGAACGAAAATAATAATAAAATAAAGTGCTTATTAGGAAAAAATTTTAACCCCTATTTTAGTGTAGAAATATTAGAGACTTTAGATGAAAAAACACTAAGTAGTTTTTTTAAACAAAATAAAGATTTTTATAAACAAAATAATGTTAAGCCATATGATGTTATATGGAGATTGAATAAAGAAAAACAAAAGAACTTTGTCTCAAGTTTAGAAGATATGGATTTAACATTAAATGAAAAATTAGAAATTTTAGCGGTATTAAAACCAGAAGTAAAACAAGAAATTGACACATCAAATTTCCCAGAGAAATATAAAGTGGCTCTTAGTATGAAAACAAGCCAATATATTGAGGATATTTTAGAAAGACCAATTGATTACACAGATTCTGCTAACATTATTTTAGACCTTGAGAGGAATCCAGGAGATTATAGAAACCTTGATAATTTAATAACTTCAATGCCAGAAGGATTTTCAGATGAACAAAGAAAAAAATTTATAGAAATTTGTAAAATTTGTCCAAACTTAACAGTAAAAAATAGGTATACAGTTGCTACTGGAAAAGAATATTTAGAAGCAGAAAATTGGATAACTTCAGTAATTAGTAAAATTGAGCCGCAATATACCGATTTACAAAAAATAGCAGTAATAGATAATGCAATTGGAAAAAAAATAAGTTTTTCACCAGATGAAAGAACAGAAGTATTTGATACAAATAATTGTAGAAATATTTGGAGAATAATTACTTCTGGATATGGTGTATGCAATGGAATATCATTTACAGAAAAATATATATTTGATAGAATTGGTATTGAAAGTGAAATTGTTGGCAGTGAAAAACATGCATTTTTAAAAATAAAAAATATAGAAATGCCACTTGAAAATGGAGAAATTGTAAAAGGAAATACATTATTAGATTCAACTTGGAATTTAGGTAGAAATAAATTTGGTGGAATGCCTAGTTGTTTTTGTTTAAGTTATGAAGATATGAGAAAGAAAGATATTGACCCAAAAGGAAATGATCGTAAAAGTCATAAGAATGATAAAGATTTACAAGATGCTACATTAAGTTTAAGTGAACAAAACTTAAGAAATTTGTTTGCAAGTATAGGTGTAGCTGATAAGAATGGTAAATTTCCAATTGGTAATTTTATGGAAAAATCGAAGTTAATAGATAAGATATATGCTAAACGACAGGATGAAAACATTAGTAAACAATTATCACTATTTTCTAAACTTTATCCAAATTTTGCAAAATGTCAAAACGAAACTATTGAAATGTTAACCTTAATAAGTTTTAACAATGAAAATATGGATTTTAATAAGTGCTTTATAAGTAGAGTTTACAATAAATCTGATAAAGAGAAAAAGCCGGTTGTATATGCATATATAGAGTCAAATGATTCAGAAAAAAGATTTTATTACGCTGATGCTAAGGAAAAAAAATTTATAGAATCACAACCAAAAGAATTTACAGAGCAATTTGAATGTTATGAAGACGATTTAGAAAGAGCAAATGGGGTAAGACCATGGGAAGGTGACAAAAAGTATAAAAAGAGAGATAGTGAAGCTTTAAAATTACGATAGATTATAATTAAGGAGGTTGAATTATGAATTTTATAAGGAAAGTATTTTTATATTTTAAAGGTATATTTAACAAAAAAGAAGAAGTAAAAAAAATAGATGCTCCAAAAGACATTATAAATGAAAAAGAAAAGTTTATAGAAAACCTAAAAGTTACAACAACATATAAAAGACCAAGAAAAAAACCCGAAACAATGATATGCGATGGCAATGGATTAGGAATACAAAGTGAAGTGAAGTTTTAAACGATTAACATAAAACAGTAATTTCCCCTTAAAGTTAGAAAAACAAATAGGTAAAAGAAAAAACGGAATTTTTGATATTGACAGTAACACCTAATACAGGAAAACTAATTTTAAAAAATCTAATTTACTGAAATAGTGTATCATATAGTGTGTAAATTTAGAAATTTATGCACTATATTTTTTGTGCAGAAAGAAGGAAAATATGGAATATTTAAAATTAAACGAATTAACAAAGAAAAAATTAGAAGAAACATATATTGTTATATATGCAATAAAAAAAAGTAATATAAAAGAGCTATTGGAGAAAATACAAAAATAATTATAAATAAATTGAATTAAATTTATAAAAAAAATAATAATTAGATTCATGTTGACTATAAGACTACATAAGTTAAGGAAAATTTAAAGAAATAAATGGGAATTTACTTGAAATATTTTATAAAAAAATATATAATGAACATACAGCAATTACAAAACAAAAGATACTATGGAAGGAGTGGTTTTATGAACATTAAAATAACAGGAAAAGACTTAAAAGCAACAGAGGCAATCAAAGAGTATATCGAAAAAAAGTGTGAAAGACTACAAAAATATACAGAAGATGAATTAGATATTAAAGCAACAATTAGAACTGAAGGAAACACACAAGTTGCCGAAATTTCTACAAATATAAATGGTAATATTTATAGAGCAGTATCAGAGCAAAAAGATTTATATGCATCTATAGATAAGGATATCGATATTGTAGAAGGTCAAATAAGAAAAATGAAAACTAAAAAAGAAAAACAAATGACTTCAGAATCAATTAAAGATTATGAAATGATAAGCTTTAATGAAGAAAGTCATCAAGTAGAAAAAGAGGTATTAAAAACTCAATACTACGAAGTAAGACCAATGAGTGTTGAAGATGCAAAATTAAAATTGCAAGATTCAAAAAATATGTTTTTAACATTTGTAAATGCTGATACAGAAGAAGTTAATGTAATTTTTAAATTAAAAGATGGAGTTAACTTTGGTTTAGTAGAACCAGAATAAATTTTATAAATAAAATTGCAGTACACAAAGTTGTACTGCAATTTTTGTAATTAATAATATATACCGAGCTATTTTCTTTAAAATCGTAAATTATAACCAGATAAAATTTTAATAAAATAAATTTTTCTATTTCGTATTGCGGTTTTTTTACAAAAATGATATAATTCCAAAACAACAAAGAAAAGAGGTATTTTATGACAAATTCACAAAATTTATTAAAAAAGTTTTTTGGATATGACAATTTTAGACCTGGTCAAGAAGAAATTATAAATAATATTTTAAATCAAAATGACTGTTTAGGAATTATGCCAACAGGTGCTGGTAAATCTATTTGCTATCAAATTCCAGCAATGCTTCTTCCTGGTGTTACAATTGTTATTTCACCACTTATTTCTCTTATGAAAGATCAAGTTGATAATTTAAATCAAATTGGAATTCCTGCTACATTTATAAATAGCAGTTTATCTCATTCAGAATATTCCCAAACAATAAATAATATAATGCACAATGTATATAAAATAATTTATGTTGCACCAGAAAGATTAACATCAGAGTCATTCTTAAATTTATTAAATAATCTACAAATATCAATGTTTACAATAGATGAAGCACATTGTGTATCTCAATGGGGACATGATTTTAGACCAAGCTACAGAGAAATTGCAAATGTAATTGTAAATTTAAAAACAAGGCCAGTAGTTTCAGCATTTACCGCAACAGCAACAAATATTGTAAAAGAAGATATTATTAATTTATTACATCTACAAAATCCATTCACATTAACAACAGGATTTGATAGAGCAAACTTAAAATTTTCAGTACAAATTCCGGAAAATAAAAATAAGTACATTTTAAATTTTTTGCAAAATCAAAAGGATATTCCAGGAATTATTTATTGTGCCACAAGAAAATTGGTAGACAGTTTATTTGAAAAATTAACTGAATGTGGTTACAAAGTATCAAAATATCATGGTGGAATGAATGAATCTGCAAGAGCAAAAAGTCAAGATGATTTTGTATTTGATCGAACTAATATAATGATAGCAACAAATGCCTTCGGAATGGGAATTGATAAATCAAATATTAGGTATGTAATTCATTACAATATGCCAAAAGATCTAGAAAGTTATTACCAAGAGGCAGGTCGTGCAGGGCGTGATGGTGATAATTCTGAATGTATTTTATTATTTAGTAGAAGTGATATTGTTACAAATAAATTTTTAATTGAGCAAACACCATCTGAAAATGGACACAAGGTTGAATATGATAAATTAAATGATATAATAGATTATTGCAACACAGATAGATGTTTAAGAAAATATATATTAGAATATTTTGGAGAGATTCCACTGTTTGAAAATTGTAATAATTGCAGTAATTGTTTAACTAAAACAGAAATAACAGATATTACAGTAGATTCTAAAAAAATTTTGTCTTGTATAAAAAGAATGAATGAAAGATTTGGCTCTGGTTTAGTAACAGATGTATTAAAAGGCTCTAAATCATCAAAAATAAAAGCAATGGGGTTTGATAACTTATCTACATATGGAATTATGAGTGATTATTCAAAAGATACTATTAAAGATTTAATATATTTTTTAATAACAGAAGGTTATATAGAATGTGTTGGAAATAAATATCCAATTTTAGTTTTAAATAAATCTGCAAATGAAGTATTATTTAAAAATAAACAAGTTTTAATAAAGAGAAAAATAGAAAAAATTGAAAAAGAAAAAAATAATAATCAAAAAGACGAAATAAATTATGATGCTGGTTTATTTGAAATATTAAGAGCTCTCAGGAAAAAAGTTGCTGAAAAAAATAATATAGCTCCATTTATAGTATTTACAGACTTATCACTAAAACAAATGGCAGAAAAATATCCAACATCAAAAGAGGAAATGCTTAAAATAAGTGGTGTAGGGGTAAATAAATACGAAAATTATGGAGAAGATTTTATTTTAGCAATTAATAATTATGTATTAGAAAATAATATAAATAAAGAAATTAATAATGAAGAAAAAAGTAAAAAATCAAGTTCGAAAAAATCAGACAAAATAGATACAAAAATTATTACATACAATATGTATAAAGAAGGAAAATCTATTGATGAAATAGCAAAAGAAAGAGGCTTTACAAGGCAAACAATAGAGCATCACTTATTGGCAAATTTTGAAAATGGTTTGGATATAGATTTAGAAAAAAACATTAATATGAAATATAAAAGTCAAGTTTTTAAAGCAATTGACGAAATAGGATATGATAAACTAAGACCAATAAAAGATATGGTACCAGCAGATGTCACATATTTAGATATTGGATATTTTGTAATCTTATATAAAAAAGAAAAGAACAGCTAAATTAATATTCTGGCTGTTCTTTTTTTATTTTGGTGGAGGTGAGGAGAATCGAACTCCTGTCCAATAGCTCTTCCATATAAACTTCTCCGAGTGCAGTTTGTTATTATTTATTCCTCTAAAAATAAGTTAACAAACAAACTCATTTTTAAAGTAGCTATAAAAATCCCACTATTTTCCCAGCAAAAAATAGTTTCGTTTCCCACTAATTCGTCGCCTTATTCTATACCGTGGGTATTATAGATAAGACGTCACTGCAATTAGGCAGCGAATGCTAATTCTTCGTTATCAGCGTTTATATTTAATTTTGCTTTTTTATAGTGGCCAAAGCAACCATCCACTACTCGCTATTTATATTTCTAAACTACTGTCGAAACCGTTACACCCCCATAGTTAGTGTACTTTACTATTATATATTATTTTTATGTTTTATTCAATGGATTTACTTAAAAAAATGAAAGTAGGTGCTAAAATCTACTTTCATTTTTTTATTCTACAACAGGAGGAATAAAATTTTCAATTGCATTTCTAAGTTTAGGATGATTAATTACAAAATGAATAGAAGGACTATTAGCCTTAGAAATCATAACCCAATTTTTTTCGAAAATTAAAACTTGGATATTTTTGAATGTATGTACATTATTTATAGTTAACTTATAATTTGAATTATTTTTTGAATATTCTTTTGTCAATTTTAAATGCTCTAAATATTCGTCATAAGTATAATGAATTTTCTTTTCATAAAAACAATCAGAAAGACAAAGAAAAGGAGATATTTTGTTAAACTCAGATTTAGAAATTTCTTGTATTTCATCTTCAAAAATATTGTTTTTTAATATAGTTCCAATTATATTTTTTTGACTATGTATTTCTGAAGTTATGTTATTAATGTCTTCATCAGAAATATCATTATGTTTTAAAATTTTTATAAGTAAATCTTTAGAAATCGTATGAATTGGCAATGAAGGCAAAATTCTTCTACGATTTCCAGGTAATTTAGAGCTTGTTGTCAAAAACGCATTAAAAGCATTTTGAGATTCGGTTTTATAAATATTCATAAGAGCAGTTGCTTTATTAAGTAAACATTCCGATTTCGTTTTAAAATATTCTATATCTTTTTTTGAAGTTATTAATCGATATTTTCCTTTACTATGATAACCAGTTATACATTCGCCAGTAAGCACAGCTGACTCTGAAACATAATTTAAATGGCAATAAATTGAATTTGAATTACCTTTTAAAAAGTACGGAGAAACTTGACCAGTCATATAAATTGGAATCCAACTTTCTAATCCTAACATCATTTCATTAAATGGTCTGTCAAGATTATGAATTATATTTAAATGAAGACCTTTTTTTAGCATCATTGCAATAGCAAACATCCACTTTTTTCCAAATTCAATATCTTCAGCCATATCTTCCATAGGCATATCACTACACATAAAAACAGATTTACTAGATTTTGAAAGTACAGTTGCTTTAAAAAAATCTAGTTCACCTTTTTTCATTTCTTCTAGACCATAGTAATTCTTTGATACAGATTTATAAAACGGAACAAAAGGAACTTTCATCTCATCAAAATGTATAGCTTTTATATATTCATTTAAATCAAATGTATCTAAGTTATTCAAAAAATCATCTATATAATTGTGAGTAGTGGATGAGTTTGTTGAAAACCAATTTAATAAGTAGGAATAATAACCGCCTTTTTCATTTAAATTTTCGGGTAAACAGTTAATAAGTATGGAAATAGATTTTTTATCATCTTCAGATTTATATTTTGATACAATATATGTACAAACTTCTTCAATAAAGTTTTTAGGTTTTGATGGATATTTATTACCATTTCGTATTTTGGAAATAAAAGAAGCGTCATAATTAATAAATCGAGATAAATCAGCAATATTAATATTTAACGTAGAAATGAGTTCATTAAAATTTTTACTTAATTGTTCAAAATCAATAGTAATATCACCTAATGAACTAGATAAATTATTATAAATTTCTTCTTTTGATATATTTATTTTTTTACTAAAACTAATTTTATATAACCCATTAGCTAAGTTCTCAAGTTGTTTACTTCTAATATTTGGAGTCCTTTCGCCATTACGATATCGACTAATAACTGTAGATGATAAACCAGAAGCATTTACTAGTTCTTGAGAAGAACATTCAAATTGTTTTATATAGGTGTTTAATTGTTCAGAAAAATTCATAAAAACCCCCTAATTAATTCTTTTTTTGAATTATAACATATCATAAATATATGAAAAAAACAATTACCAAATAGGCACGGAAAAATTGGTAAAAAATATAATTTATAAATTGTTATATGTTAAAATTCAAAATATAAAATTATAAAGGAGGATTTTTATGAAAGAGACAAAAAAAAGCAAAATATGGATGATAATAGCAATTGTTGCAATAGTTATTATTGTTATTCTTAGCATAGTTCTAGTTGTAAATTATAATGGGAGTGATAATATGAAAAGCGGAAATAATACTAATAAAAGTATTAATGTAGAGAAAAAAGAAAATAAAATAGATAATAAAACAGATAATGTAAAAATAGTAGAAAGCGAAGCAAGTAAAATAACTTTAGAAGAATATAAAACAGATAATTTTACTATGAAAAAGCCTAAAGGATGGACTGTAGAAACTGGTGGCACAGGAATATTTTATACAATAAGAGTGTATGATCCACAAAATACGAATAATCAAGTATATTTAATGATAAAAATGCAACCATTATTAAAAAGTGCATCTGAAAAAAGTGCTTGGCAAAATTATTATAATTTAAGTGGAAATAATCCTCAATATAAGGTTTTTACAGAAGCAGTAGTTTTAGATAATCCAACAACAGAAGGATTTTATAAAAAATTTAATGAAGTAACATCATATGCTAGTTCTATTGAACCATCTTTTTCATCAATGAAGTTTCCAAAATTCACAAATTTTACTAAAAAAGAGGAATTTGAATCTAGTGCAAGTATGAAAAGTGTTGCATTAGATAGCAAAGTATTAAGAGCAACTTTTACAGGAGATAATTCCAAAGAAGGTGAAGGCTTGTTTATGGCATCAATAGTAAACTTTGGAAATCAATATAATGGTGGAGTTGATATGGGATATTATATGATTTATGATATAATGGCAATAACTGCAGAAAAAGATGAATTTATAAATTATAAAGATATCTTATTAGATTCAGTTAATTCTATAGAATTTAGTGATGCATATGTAAAACAAACTATAGATAACGGAAATGCACAAACACAACAAGCTTTAGCATTAAATGCTTCAATTCAAAAATCTTTTGATTCATATATGAGTGCTTGGGAAAGTAGACAAAAATCCTATGATATTATGAGCCAAAAACAAAGTGACGCAACTTTAGGATATGAAAGAGTGTATGATACAGATACAGGTGATATATATAAAGCATATAATGGATTTACAGATGATTACAAAGGTGAAAGATACAAATCTATAACAGATAATATGTATACAGAAAAAACAAGTGGATATATTGAAAAATAAAATATGTAATAGTGAAAGTGAAAGAAAAATCTCGCTTTCACTATTTTTTTGATAGTTAAAATTACGAATTTGTAGTAAAAGCTAATAAAACATCGAATTTTGACGAACGAATTTTCTTGAAAATTTACAAAAGTTATAGTATGATAAATTCACTCAATAAAATTTTATTCTATGTATTTTATTCAAAAAAGAAAAAAATTAAAGTCATAAAAAAATTCCAACAAAAATTAAAAAAAATCCCCAAAGCTTTTTTATTAAATTATACCATTTCCACCATAGTGGATATTATGTATGTTATTTTAAAAGCAAGAGATACTATAGATGGTGGTTATATGTATATAATAATAAAACTTAAAGAAATAAGAGAGCAAAAAAATCTCAGTTTAGGAGATTTAGCCAAAAAAACTGGCATTTCAAAATCTCATCTTAATTACATAGAGAAAGGTGAAAAAGAGCCTAGCTTATCAATGATTATAAGGATAGCTATAGCTCTAAATATTGACGAAAAAGAACTATACAAGGTGGTAAAATGATTTATAAAGATATTTCGGAGCAAATCGAAGAATTAAGATGTAAATTGCATAAAGAATTAGAAAAAAGTGGTTTTGATACAAAAAAAGCACTTAAAATTAGTGAGGAGTTAGACGAATTAATAGAAAATTTTTATGTAGAAAAGAACATGAAAAATACAAATGATAATAATAGCTTATACAAAGAATATATGATAGCATACAATAAATTAAAAGAATTATTAAAAAATAATGATACTTTTCCAACAGAAAAAGAATGGAATAATATTGCAAAAAATGAAAAATATTTAAATAGTAGATCAATAAAATATGTATCAGGGATAAGCTGGGGAAATTTAAAGAAAAAAATAAAGCAAGAAATAAAAAGTAAAAGTTAATTAAAATCATAAAAAAATAAAAGCATAAAATATTCAAATTAGTAAATAATACATAAAACGAAAGGAGTAAATTTTATGGAAAATTTAATTAATAATTTGAATATTTATTTAAGCGATTTAAATGTTTTTTACAGAAAGTTACAAAACTATCACTGGAATATAAAGGGCAAAAGTTTTTTTGTAGTTCATGCAAAACTAGAAGAATATTATAATGAAATAAATGAACAAATTGACGAAGTTGCGGAGCATATATTAGCAATAGGGGGGATTCCATTAGCTACTTTAAAAGATTATTTAAATACAACAAAAATAACAGAAGCAAAAAATGAAAAAGTAACATGCGAAGTTGTATTTAATGAAATTGTAAAAGATTACAGTGAACTTTTACAAGATTCTAAAAATATAAAAGTACTGGCTGATGAAAATAATGAATATAAAACATCAGCATTAATGGATGAAATAATTGAAGATTATAGCAAAAAAATATGGATGATAAAACAAAGTATGGAATAAAAATATATAATAAATAAAGTCAGGGGGCGAAAGTTTATCCTGACTTTTTTTAGGAGGTTTCTTTGAATTTTTTATATAATGCAAATATAAATAATAAAATTAAAAATTTAAATGAAATAATTGAAAAAGAGCACGATAATATTGAAGATTATATAAACTTATTTGTATATGAAGAAAGCACAAAATATAACTATTATAAAATAGGAGACCTTGTTTTTGTGCATCATTATAAATACAATAATGGAAATAAAGGAATAAATCATATATTTTTAATTGTAGATATATATCAAAATAAAAATTTTATATGTTATTTTGGAATGCTTATTTCATCTAAAATAGAAAAGTTAAAATATAAATTCAATAAATACATAAAAAAAGATAATAAAAATAATCTAAAAACAGATAGTATAGTAAAAACTGATGTAATTTACAAAATTTTCACAAAAAATATATTGCTAAAAATAGGAAATATTGATAAAACTAAAGTAGATATTTACAAAAATTATCTTATAAATAATAACTAAGGAGGAATCACTATGAAAATAACAAGTGTACAGGCTTTAGAGAATATTTCTAAAGAAATAAGAAGAAGCACAATAGAACAAATTTATAATGCACAATCAGGACATCCAGGAGGATCTTTATCATGTGCAGATATATTAACTGTCTTATATTTTAATCAAATGAATATAAATCCAAAAGAGCCAAATGCAGAAGGTAGAGATAGACTAGTATTATCAAAGGGTCATTCATCACCAGCGTTATATGCTACTTTAGCAAGAAAGGGATATTTTGATAAATCTTTATTAACAGATTTTAGAAAAATTAATAGCAATTTACAAGGTCATCCGGATATGAACAAAGTTCCAGGAGTTGATATGTCAAGTGGTTCACTTGGACAAGGTCTATCTGTTGCAAATGGAATGGCTTTAAATTCAAAAATGGATGAATCTGGATATAGAGTTTACTGTATTTTAGGAGACGGAGAGCTAGAAGAAGGTCAAGTTTGGGAAGCGGCAATGACAGCAAATAAATATAAATTAGACAATTTATGTGTAATTGTAGATAATAATAATTTACAAATTGATGGAACAATTGAAGAAGTAAAAGGATTAGAGCATATCGAGGAAAAATTTGAAAGCTTTGGATTTAATGTAATAACAGTAAATGGAAATAAAATAGCAGATTTAATACAAGCTTTTGATAAAGCAAAAACAACAAAAGGAAAACCAACAGCAATCATAGCAATAACAACAAAGGGAAAAGGAGTATCCTTTATGGAAAATCAAGCAGGCTGGCATGGTAAAGCTCCAAACGAAGAGCAATATAAGCAAGCTATGGAAGAATTACAATAAATTATATATAATTAGAAAGGAATGAATTTTATGAACATAGATAAAAAAATTGCCACAAGACAAAGTTATGGTGAAGCCTTAGTTGAACTTGGAAAAGAAAATGAAAAAGTTGTAGTATTAGATGCAGATTTATCATCAGCAACAAAAACAAATTTATTTGCAAAAGAGTTTCCAAATAGATTTTTTGATATAGGAATTGCAGAACAAGATATGATGGGAACTTCCGCAGGTTTTGCAACGTGCGGAAAAATTCCGTATGCAAGTACATTTGCAGTTTTTGCATCAGGAAGAGCTTATGATCAAGTACGAAATAGTATAGCATACCCTAATTTGAATGTAAAAATATGTGCAACACATAGTGGAGTAACAGTTGGCGAAGATGGTGCAACACATCAAATGTTGGAAGATATAGGTATGATGAGAGCAATACCAAATATGACTGTAATAAGTCCATCAGATGATACACAAACAAAATGGGCAATAAAAGAAATATCAAAAATAAATGGACCTGTATATGTTCGTTTATCAAGAGTAGCAACACCAGTAATATATGATAAAAATGTGAAATTTGAAATAGGTAAATCTTACCAAATTGGAAAAGGTGTAGATGCAACAATATTTGCAACAGGTGTTACTGTATCTGAAGCAATAAAAGCAAAAGAAATGCTTGAAAAAGATGGAATTTATGCAAGAGTTATTGATATGTATAGTCTAAAACCAATTGATAAAGATATGATAATAAAATGTGCAAAAGAAACAAAAATGTTGATATCTGT
>ERZ827440.2111-NODE-2111-length-18537-cov-3.455633_pt1 | contig 18537 bp, 7 predicted proteins | sample MGYA00519774_ERZ827440 | MGnify/ENA primary metagenome ERZ827440 (study PRJEB31778, sample SAMEA3449302) | human gut metagenome | biome: human gut; feature: human-associated habitat; material: faeces | place: United Kingdom | collected 2010/2012 ... | reverse complement strand
TCTACCACTAGTGTGCGAGCACACGTGGTGTCAGACCTTTTGACCCTGGTATCATATAAATAATGGAGCAGTGGAGAGTTGAACCTATGTTAGATTTTAGAAGAATAGAAATGTCAGATTTTCCTGCACTCAGGAAAATGTATGAAAAGTATGGAAACTGGTCATGTGACTGCACGATCTGCGGTACTTATATGTGGAGGGATTATCTGGATATCAGGATTTCTCTTGAGGAAGAGAAGCTGATCGTGTATCAGCAGTTAGACGGAAAGCATTTATTTTATATTCCGCTGATGGAAGACCGGATTGCAGGGATTAGAGAGATTGTTGCTTATATGAAAGAGCAGGGTGAGGAGTGCTACTTTTATCCGGTAGCGAACGAAGAGTTGTCTTTATTTGAGGAAGCCGGATACAGGATCGAGACAGAGCGGGATGAAGGCTGGAATGATTATGTCTATGATATTACAGCTCTGGCAAATATGAAGGGAAAAAAATATCATAACCACAAAAATCATATCAATAAGTTCAATGCATTGTATGAAAATGTAGAATTGCTGGATATCCGGGATGTAGAACCGGCAGAGTATCTACAATTTCTGGATGATTATGTAAAGAGTGAACATAAAAAAGCGACGATCGCAAAAGAAGAAAATGTAAAGGCAAAAGAAGTGCTTTCCGATCTGGAGGCTTATGGGGTAGTCGGATATGTTCTGAAAGTGGACGGAAAGATCGTAGGACTTGAAGTAGGAGAAATTCTGGGAGATTATTATTATTCTCATATTGAGAAAGCGGATAAGACCTACAATGGTGTGTACTCGAAGCTGGTTCAGCTCGTGTCACAGGATCTGCAGGAGAAAGTAAAATATATGAACCGGGAGGAAGATCTGAATGAGCCGGGGCTGAGACGCTCAAAGAGAGGTTATAAACCGATCGGTTATATCGAGAAGAACCAGGTTAAGATATTAGACTAATTTGAGATAAGGGGTCAGGTTGAATGAAAAAAGAAAGAAAAGTAATTGATGCACATCTTCATATTTTCGGTCATTGTGAATTTGGAGACCGTCTGGCACATGGGATCGGAGATGAACCTACGCAGGAATACCTGACTGAAAAATATTATGGCAGATTGGGAATTGAAAAAGGGATTGTGATGGGGAATGGCCCGTTGGAAGAGCAGGGAAAGAATCTGGGGGAGTACTTTTACTATAGTGCCGGACTGGATGAGAAGGATTCCTGGCTGAAGCTGGAGGAGATCGAGTCACATCTTCAGAGAAAACGCTGTGTAGGTGTGAAACTGTATCCGGGATATTATGAACTTTATCCCAATGATAAAAGTCTGTATCCGATTTATAAAATGACGGAAGAATATGGGAAAGTTCTATCAGTTCATACGGGGATGGTTGCCGGAAATGGCGGGCATCTGAAGTATTGCAGACCGATCCATCTGGACGATATAGCGACAGATTTTCCAGGTTTGAAGATTGTGATGTGCCATTTTGGAAATCCGTTTTTACAGGAGGCAGCGGCCGTATTAGAGAAAAATCCAAATATGTATGCAGATCTTTCAGGATTGATAGAAGGTGCTTTTGAAACGGAAACGTTTATAAAAGATCAGTCAGGTTACCTGGAAATTTTGAAATCATGGATGCATTATGTCAGCGATTATGCTAAATTTATATATGGGACAGACTGGCCTGCGGTCAACTGTTTTGAATATAGAGAGTTTATAAAAAGGCTGGTGCCGGAGCAATATCATGAAAAAGTATTTTATGAGAATGCAGTCCGCGTGTATGGCCTGGTATAGTCGGGGACAGAGATGAAATATTATGAGGATAAATCCGACAGAAAGATGGAGTTAAAGCTTTTGTCATTGTCGGAAGATGATAAGTTGATCAGAGAATGTATGGAACAGGCATCTGCATTTTACGGATGTCTGGGAAAAATGGGTGTTACAGAGATACTCTGTGACAGAAAAAAAGCACAGGAATTGGGGGCAGACTGCCAGATAACCGGAATTTTTACCGGTGGGGAGCTGACCGCATTTGCCTGTGCTTTTGAGTATACAGGATTGAAAAGAAATGGAAGGAAATGGCTGAATCCAGGTGATAAAGAATGGCGGCAGATCGAGACATTGGGAACGAATGTTGTTGTGATACCTCTGCTTGTTGGAAAAGAGAAGGTGGGCCGGTTGATCGAACTGCTTCGGGAACAATACCGGGACAGTCATCTTTTGTTCAGAATTAGCGGAGAGCAAAGTGAAAAATTTCAGGAAGACCTGGCAGTGGTATCAGAGAAGAATCTGAAAAGCCATAGATACGATGCGGCAGGTGAAAACGTGTGGCTTTTTCATTTTGCACCGCAGATCCGAATGGAAGATACTTATTTTGAAGAAGAGATATTGTTAATATTGCCGGGGCAGGAAGTGCTTCTGGAAATGGGAATAGAAGAGGCAGAAGTGACGATGGTGAAACTGACCGGTTATGAGATCGTCCGATCTGAAAAAGGCAGTGCTTTTTTCAGAAAACCAGGAGCGGCCTGTGAGGGGGTTCTGCTGCAGTGTGATTATGAACAGCTTCTTCGATATCAGCGGTTTATCAACCTTACTAATTATGAAGAACATTTTGAGCAGACAGACAGGGGAAAAGCACTGATCTATTCAGAAAAATATCAAAGTGACAGCTCTCTTCTGTGGAATGATCTGCTCCGTGAAATGGTAAAGACAAGAAAAGCGGAATGGAGCATTGTTCCTGACAGTTACATTATGTATCCGGTGACGTATAAAGAGCAGGACCGGCTTTTAGAATGTGCCTGTTATGATAATCAGGAGATCGGCAATTATATGCATTATATGGATATCCGTCTGCAATGTGAAACAGGAGTTCCTTTTGGAAAAGATGGAATTGATTTGATGGAACGTTATAAGAACCGTCTGGAACGTATTCCACTTGGAAGGCTGAGAGTCAGGATCACATTGGAAATGATCCTGGATATCCTGGATCATGAGGATCAGCCGGTGGGATGTGATGCGGAGGCAGAAGCGGTCCTTTCGATTGACCGGTTGAGCCATATCGGAGTATTGACATTGGTTTCTTTGTCCACTCCTTTTCTGCTGAGTCATTTTCTGGATAACATTGTAAGAAACCAGTTGATGGTAATAGAAGAAAATGGAGAAGCAGTGAATCTGTATGCGTATATGCAGGAAAAATGGGGACTGAACGCTTCCGGGACTCCAAAAAGTTATGAAATGATACCGAAAGAGAAAAACTGCCTAAACAAAAAGCAGTTAGGAGCAGTTCTCCTGTCAGAAACGATCTACGAAGAGGGAGAAGATTTCGGGGAATTTACAGATGCAGAAATTTTGAAGCTGACAAATTCAGAGACCGGTATGGGACAGTACAGCCGTGCTTTTGTTGTGGCACATACAAATGTGCTTCTGGACTTTGAAAAAGACCTGCGGGGAACGATACAGGCAAGGATGTATAATGCAGCATTTACCTGCTTTTATGTGGAATTGCTGATGTTTGAAGAGGCGGCACTGACTTGTTTCAATAAGGAACTGATCGATCTGATGGCAGAGGTCATGCGGATCGAACCTACGGAGTTCCTGACCCGTGCAAGAACGATTACAAACCGGTATTTAAATACGGTGGATTTCTGGAATGTTAGTGTAAACTACCCGTCGTCACAAAAATCATTGCAAATGATCAGAAAATCGTTTCTTATAGATGACTTGAAAGAGAAAATGGAATATAATCAAAAACAAGTTGGGAACATTTTTGATATCAACAGGGAAATCGTTGACCGACAGGAGGCAAAGGAAGAAAAAGAGAGAGATGATCAGTCCAATACAGCCTTGACGATCTTATCCGTTCTGTGCTTCTTCAGTGCCATGATCGACGGTAATGATTATCTGAGTACTTTGGACTGGCTGATACCGGCGGGAGGACTTGATATTATTTTAAAGGGAGTTTTCCCAATCACAATGATTGGCATTCTACTGTATGTGTTGAAAAAACTGTACGGAAGGTCAAAATAGTTACGGATGAGGAGGAAGGAATGAAAAAGACGATTCAAAGAGTATTAGCGGCAGTGATTTTATTTGCCATGATACTTAGCGGAGGTTTTTCCGAAGTCGGTAAGGTACACGCAGAGAAGCAGCAGGGGACAACGAAGCGTGCAATCTATGTTGTATTTGACAATTCGGGAAGTATGTATGGGGACGGCAACAAAGCATGGTCTCAGGCGACTTATGCGATGGAAGTTTTTGCCGCGATGATGAATTATGAGAGCGGAGACGTGATGAAAGTATTCCCGATGCATGATATCACAACAGATGGGAATACGGGGTCTGCAACAAAGTCATCCATGGAGATTCGTGGAAAAGATGATATTGCACAGATCCATAATATGTATACACCAAAGCCAGGCGGAACTCCGTATACGCAGGTGAATAATGCGGCAGGAGAGTTGACGAAGCTTCTGAATGCCGGAAGTGTGGATGAAGGATGGCTGGTTGTGCTGACAGACGGTGACTTTGACAATGATATTCCGGCCAGCGGATTGAAAGCAGATCTGGAGGGGAAGGCTGCGGCCAACGAAAATCTGTATGTGCAGTATCTGGCTATCGGAACGGATGTAAAGAATATCCCGGAGGGAAATGCGGATAAAGGTCTGTATGCACAGAAGGCGGGTAATACTTCAGAAGTTGTGAATGAGCTTGCTGAGATCAGCAACCGCATTTTCAAGAGAAATGAATATGCAGGTTATAGCAGTGAAGATTCCGGTCTGGAATTTGATATTCCGCTTAGAAAGCTGATTGTCTTTGCACAGGGGAAAGATGTGAAGATCGGCAGCCTGAAAAATGAAGAGGGCGGAGAAGTGAAGCTCCAGAGTGATACAGCGGTTTCATATAGCAGTACGGACGGAGCGGGACTGACTACCTTTGTAAAGTCAACACCGGTCAAAGATACATCTCTGAAAGGACAGGTTGCGGTCTTTGCAGATGAGTCACCGATCGTAGCTGGAAACTATACGCTGGATGTCAGCGGAGCAGACAGTATTCAGATTTATTATGAGCCGGATGTGAAGTTTGAGGCAGGACTTTACAAAGGCGATACAAAGATGGAAGAGGGAACCATCGAAGGTGGAGCTTATACAGTAAAAGTTGGATTCGTAGATCAGCTTTCAGGAAAATATATTAAAAGCTCCAAGCTTCTTGGAGAACCGAAGTATACAGTCAGCATCAATGGAGAGACGCAGGAACTGACCGGAAAAGACGGGGCATCTCAGTCCATTGATGTGGAAGTAGAAGGGGAGTCACTGGAATTGACGGCAGATGTCAATTACCTGAAAGATTATACAGACAGTGCATCCTATACGTTTAAGGTCTGCACGCTGGATATAAATGTGGACGCATTCAAGAGTGCAAATCTGAAGACGCTGGAAGACGGAGCAAATCAGATTACTGTAGAGGCAACGAGAAATGATCAGCCATTGACAAAAGAGCAGTGGGATGCCGCAACGCTGGACGTGGTAAGTGTAAATAAAGACGGAGAAGAATTTGGTATCCAGTGGGATGTGCAGAAGGGCAGTGAAGTCTCAACCTGGATCGTGACTCCGAAATATAAGAAAGGCGGTATGTTCGCAACAGAGACCGGTCAGGCAGATGTAACGATCAATGTATCGGCAGAAATCGACGGGGATGGTTACGGTAAGGCAGAAACGGTCAGTGTAAACATCAAGGATGATAAGAATATCGTAGATTATCTGAAGCGCTACTGGAAGCATATTGTAATATCACTTCTGCTTCTGATCCTTATTTTAGGATATGTGCCACCGTTTAAAAAGCGGTTTGCAAGAAGTATCAAGAAGCGTCCGAGTATCGAATGCAGTGCGGAGAAGATCGGACTTCGTGATAATGTCATGAAGGGAAATTTTGAGAAGGATCTTGCATCCAGACTGCTCCCATATGTACCGGAGACCGGAAGGCTGACGTTCTCACCGACTCCGGTGAAAAAAACAGCAAAAGTCCGGGCATCAGGAGGCGGAAGTATGCTGATTCTGAATACATCCGCTTTTGCAGGGAAAGAGGAGATCACATTTAACGGAATGTCCATTCAGGAGAATGAAAAGGGACATCACCGTATTTCCGCAAGTACCATTATTGTAGTAAGTACGCCAGAGTTTACATATACCTGTATCCCGAATGTGCAGAGAACTGCAAATGGCGAGATAAAAAGAGGAAAAAGAAAATAAAAGGCTATAGGAGGAAGAGAGTATGATTGCACCAACATTATTAGTAGGACTTGGAGGAACCGGATCAAAGATCGTATGCCGTGTATCTCAGATGGTTACGGAAGAGCAGCGGAAAAGGATCGGATTTGCAGTTTTTGATACGGATATCAATGAATTAAGAGAAATCCGTGAGGCGAATCCGTTTATCAAGACGATCCAGACCTCAACAAAGCTGACGGTCGGAGAGTATCTGAATATTGATACGCATGCAAGAGATGAGTGGTTCCCGGTGAACGGAATCCTGAACAGCAAATCCCTGACAGAGGGAGCCGGTCAGGTACGTGCGATTTCCAGACTGGCACTGGACACAGCGATCCGTGCGGGAAATATGGAGCCTCTGCATAATGCAATCGAGGAACTTTACAAGCTGGAGGGCGATTCCTCAGAACAGGCATTAAGAGTGGTCATTGTAAGTTCCCTGGCAGGAGGAACCGGATCAGGACTGATTCTCCCGGTTGCACTGTACTTGAAAAATTATCTTGCAACCAAATTTCAGGCAAGTGCCAATATTACAAGAGGATTCTTCATTCTTCCGGAAGTGTTCTATGAGGTAATCCGTGGACAGTCAGAGAGAAATAATCTGAAATGTAATGCTTATGCAACGTTAAGAGAGTTGGATGCCTTTCTTATGAAAGGGGACGAGACTCTGCCGGAGAAGTATGAAAAGACGGTCAAGCTGGAGTTCCCGAGAGTCGGATCCAATGATGTGGAAGAGTATAATGTAAGACCGTATGATTTCTGTTTCCTGTTTGATGCACAGAATACGGAAGGAAAGAAGCTGAACAGTTTTAACCAGTATCTGGATCATGCCGCCAACTGTATTTATTCTCAGTCCATCGGACCAATGAATAAGAGAAGTAACTCTTCAGAGGATAATACGATCCGTGAACTTTGTGCGGAACGTGGACGTAACCGTTATGCCGGTGCAGGTTCTGCAATGCTGATCTATCCATATGAAGATGTAAGAGAGTATATCGCACTGAACTGGACAAAAGAGTGTGTATCCAGTCAGTGGCTTGTATTTGACCGTATGTATAAGGAAAAATGTCTGGCTAATGCGGAGATGCGTGCACAGGGACTGAACCGGAGAGATATCAATGCGTCGGTAGATTATATTGAATCGATCAACCAGATGGCAAAGCAGAAAGATCCATTTGCATTATCGATTGAAAAAGCCTGCACGATCTACGACGAGGGTGGTTATAAGAAAGTCAACGATAAGTGGACAGAGTATGTCGGGCAGCTCAAGAAGTTTGTGAAGGACAGTACCATGAATGGTCAGATGGATCTGGATGCACAGAAGAATCTGGCAATGGGAATGATCAACGAGGTTGAGATTGGATCGAAGCAGGCAGCAGAAGAGCTTCAGGATGCGTACAGAGAGATGGAAAAGTATAAAGATATGGTTGTAAAACGAAGTGAAGATACTGCAAGAACCATTGCGTATTCGATCTTTAAGGCAAAGAACGACTCTATCACGAAGGAAAAACTGCCGCATCAGATGGAGACATATTTAAGAGATGAAGAAGGAAACTTTATCCATCCGAATGCAGTCCGTTATTTCCTGTATCAGGCACTGGAACTGATGAAAGCAGAGAAGGTTCTGGTAGAGAAAGAAAATGATAAAAAAGAAAAATCTTTTGATGGAATGTATGCAATTTTTGACAATACGAAGACGGATGATGAAATTGAAACTGTAGATCAGCTCACAGAGAGAAAGATTGATAAAAAGACGCAGCAGGAGTTTAAAGACAAGTTACGTTTTTATATCGGAGAGACAGATAAATACAGAACAAGCAGTGTTCTGGCAGAAGTTCTGGCAGAAGGAATCGATTATATTTCCAGTTTGTGTGAGGCGTTCCAGAATTTCTATACATCTTTCGAGAATCGTATCGAAGCACTGGATCGCAGAATTGCAGCCCTGTCCAAGAAATATGGCAATACAGCAGGAAGAACTTCCAGATATGTATGTGCGACACCGAACTGCTTCCAGAGACTGTTAAAAGAGATGCCTTATACAGGAAGCAGCATCACGATCGATAAAGAGCTTGCAGAGGAAATCTACAATAAAGTACGTAACTATTCCATGCTCAAGGATAAACCGGAGAATGGTGGTTACTTTGAACAGATCTTTGATAATGGAATTATCGGCTATTTCAAGAAATCTCTGATGGAGATCTATGGAAGCACTGTCAACATGGATGTGCTGACTGCACTTGAAAAAGAAGCAAAATACGAGAAGAATGAATATGATGCAACCAGGATCGAGCAGTATGTAAAGAAGGTGATCGCAGAGACGAGAAACCTGTCGAATCCATTTATCGAGCGTCCGCTTGGTGAGCAGAAAGCACCGATTGCTGCATGTACATACAGTAAAGAGCTGGATCCGAAGGATGATTCACCGAGATCTATGTTGATTGCAAAAGAGCTTGGAAATTATGGCGGAACACCGGATGAGGATATTCCGTTGAATATGATCATGTTCTACCAGTCTATTTATGGATTGAGAGCAAATAAGCTGTCAAAATTCTCACCTGGATGTGCAGCAGAGGGGCGTTCAGATGGTGAGTATTATAAGGCATATTATGAGGTAGTAAGCCAGATTAAACCAAAGTCAGATAAGACACCGGTTATCACACCGCATATCGACAGAAACTGGCATATTGTATCTGCATTGCCGGATCTGGACGAGGAGAATCAGAGACGTCAGGAAAGAGAAATTTACCGGGCATTTGCACTTGGAATTATCTGTGATCTGGTTTGCTATAGTAAGATTTCAGAAGGAAAATATTTATATAGATTAGAGCTTAATGATCTTGAACCGGAAGAATTTGTGGTTTCTAATGGAACACCTTGTGATCATTATTATGAAGTACTGGATGCATTGACAATCAATCCGGTTGCTGTGCAGACGATTCTTTCTTATATGAAAGAGAAATTTGCAGATGAACGTAATAGTTCAGGAAAACTTGATTTTGAACATAGCTATTTAAGAAGACAGATTAATGAGCTTGCAAGTATAGAATATGGTAAAGCTGGTTTATCTATTTTTGATGTTGCGTTATTGTTAAAAGTTTCAACGCCTTCAGCCGAGTTTGATAAAACTGTAGGTAAGGGAATTATGAGAGAAATTCTTACCCTGATTTATGAGTATGCACAGACAATGGTACTTGAGGCAGATTTAGACAGAATTTATGGAAAGTTTGTCTTAGAACAATTTGAAATGTTTGATAAAAATATAGACTGGTATATGGATAACTGGAAAGATAATTTCAGTGACTATATTAATGATTTGATGAGAATAGCTGTAAGCGATATTGAAAGAAAGAAACTGACAGATATTTATGAAAAAATGAGAAAAATCATGAAAGAATCAAGCAAAAAGAGAGGCTAGGGTCTTGAAAAGCATAGGAGAAGGCGGTGAATGAAATGCATACAGTGATCATACTGAACAAGCAATCATCGGATCTGCTGAAAGACTTTCGCTTTCTGTATAAACCATTTGTGGATGAAGGAACGATTAGTTTCTGTGACTGGAATGAGGCGGGGACGGACCTGAAATCGGCTGTCCCTGATATATACAAATGTATCAAGGGAAAACCGGACTGGCGTGCAATCGTGCTGAATACGGATTCTATGGCAGTACATACGTCAGGACCGGTTGCAGATGAAAAAAATCCATTTGATTTTCCGGGTGAGACGGTAAATGATACGGAAATCCCAAGAGAAAGTAATGTACCAATGATCCGTTTGTCACATATGTTGTGCGGATATCCTGCTGCAACAGTGAAAAATTTTGAAAAAGGGTTCGAGTATTATGATGAGAAGACCCTGAAGCGAGTCCGGGTGAGAGAGTCAGAGTTGACGGAGGATGAGGTTTACCAGTTGTCTCGGCGGTATCGTGACAGGCTGAAACCAATCTATCTGGATGTTCCGGTCTCTGAAGAAGTAAAAAAAGCACAGGATGAATTAAATGAAAAATATGAGTTCAGTGATAATCGCCCGCAGGAATTGATCTTTATTGCGACCAGGAAGCATAAAAAGGATGAAGAACATATTTATGAGTCCTGGAAGACGCAGTTTGAAATGGAAAGTTCCAACTTCAGCAGCCGAAATAAATATCCGAATAACTGTAGATTCATATGCAGCAGTATTACCAATGCAGAAAATAGTCTGTATATGAAGGAGCTGACAGAGTTCTGGGTTTCTGTTCTTACACTGGCGATCAACCGGATCCCGGCAAGTTCGCTGCAGGCATATCGTCTGTACAAACTGGGAATGGAAGCTTCAGAAGAGGAACTGGAACGGCTGCTGAATAAGCGATTGAACCGAATGGAGTCGGTCTATGATTTTGTTCAGGAAAGAATGAAAATGAAAGCAGAACTTTCCTTTGAGGAAGATGATATTCTTGTGCCGGAACAGAAGATACCGGTTCATTTTGATGGTTCATCAGGGAAAGAGTTGTATATCAATACTTCAAAGATTGGATTGAGCAGAGATTGCCCAAAAGATGAATTATTTACCTGGATCATGGAGATCACAGAGAAAAAGCGTCAGATCAATCAATTCCTGAAAGCACCAAGACGTGCGATCGACAAAGCATCTCAGCATTTGAAAGGCAGAGCAGAAAGTTTCTTTGGTGATGAGTATAAGATGGATCAGTTTCAGGTGGAGGATCTTGAAGCAGAAATTGAAAGACTGGAGACAAACGTCCTGGAAAACAGTACCAGTGGACTGGTAGATGAAGCAAAATTTAAAGAGCAGATCGAAACAGTAGACAAAAAAGTGAAGAAGGATATTGTATCTCATATCAGAAGAAGTACGGCAGTTCAGGTTGGATGCTGTCTTCTGTTAGTGTACCTGTTGGGATTTGTGCCATATTGGATCTCTGCAGCCAAATTGGGAGGAAGTCAGTTCGGTTCGGCGGTTGTGGTAGCGTTGGCTGCACTTGCAGTGGCGGCAGCAGGCGGAATTGCAGCACTTTTCATTCTACGGCACAGAGTCCGGATGAGTATGGAAGAATATAATCATGTGATCCACACGATGGTAAATAATGTCAATGCATCAGCAGATGAATTTGGAAAATATTTTACAGCGGTATGTACTTATATGAAGGCACAATCGATCCGGGCAGGGATCAAGCTGAAAAGTGAATCGATCTCTTCCGCACAGTTCATACTCAGGGCACATAAGCAGGCGTTGAAAAGTTCTATAGAAAGAGATGAGGAAGTGGCTGCATCCTATGGGATCAGGCGGGTGGCAGAAGTTGAGAAAAATATTACTTCTTTCTTCCATGAAGAAAAACTTCCAAAGGATAATGCACTGTATTACTATGAGACAGATAAATCCGATGTAGGTATTCCGCTGAATGAGGCGGGAGACCTGGTGAGAGCACCGTATAAGTTTGTTGCCAAACTAAAACTGGAACGAGAAGATCTGTACGATGAAGTGAAAGGAGAAGTATGATGTTTATACGAATGCTGCAGTTTTTAGCACAGGCGATTCCTTTTATTTTATTGTGTCTGGCAGCGAGAAAAGCAAATCTGAATAAAATTGACAGAGGAAGACAGGTCTTGATGCCGTTTATTGCATTGCTTTACTGTACGATCGTAGCAGTGATCTTAACGCAGTTCCATTCCCTGCTGATCGAAATTATGGGGTGGATATCAGGATTCCTTCCATTTTTATCAAATGCAGGAATAAGTCATTATATGAATCTGTTCAATCTATTGATTGTAGTTATATTTCTTGTGCTGAAAGGGATTTTCCTTCCTATTTTGAACAAGACATGGAAGTCTAAAAACCTGATGCAGCTAACCTCCGGGAATTTCTATGAATATGAAGAAGACCTGGATAAATGGCTGTTGAAGAAAGAATATGAGCAGGTAAAGACTTATTGCAATGGAATTTATTATGCAGCACTTGGAGCATCTGTTCTGATTTTTGTATTGGGACAGATGTACCCGAAGATGGCATTTGCACAGACACCATGTTATCCGGTTTTTGGAGTGCTGGTATTGGGGGAAGTGATCAATTATCTTTCCGGAATTAGCAGAACAGAATTTATTGAAGATGTCCTTGGAGAAGATGAGGAGTCTTTTAAAGTTGCAAATTATGGCTTGCTGAAAGATATTTTAAAAGATTTATTTGGAGAGCGTGTCTTATATGATGCAACTGTGGACAGTGGGCTTGATGTATCTTCCAGTTTTGAGACACTGGAGGAGATGAAGAAATCAGAAAATCAGGCCATCCGCAATCTGGCAGGATATTTCACAAAGCTAAAGGAAAGCGGTCAGGATGTAGAACCAAACTATGTAAAAAGTTGTGTTAATCTGATCTGTGGACAGAGTACTTTGTTCTGTAATCCGTTTTACAGAGACCTGACTCATTATCTGATGTTTCCGATTATGGGGCAACTGATGAGATATAAAAAATGTCTGGTGATCATGGGAAGAGATTCAGCAACGGAAGATGTAAAAGAATGGCTGGAGCAGGGAATCTTTGAAAATGTAAATACAGGCAGTCTGTGGAAAGTCGGGGTGTTGGAGAATGAAAATCCGGAAATTGACGAGCCGGATATCGGAATCCTTAAATTCAGTGATCTGTATAACCTTCGTCTGCAGAGAAACCACAGTGATTTTTTAAGCCGTGTCGGATTTGTATTTATTGTAGAACCATCCCGCTTGCTGGCATCCGGACAGGCTGGAGTCAGCCTTTTGGTTCATCGTTTTGATGAAAGTAAAGAGCCGGTTGTGTATGCTGCATGCGACAGAAACTGTGACGGGCTGGTTGATGCACTGTCTCATGTACTGAAGACTACGATTACAGAAGTAACAGCCACATTGAAAAGTGCGGCAACGACTTCTATTATGTGTTGGAATGCAGAAGGGGATTATATGCATCACCGGATTTTCTCCAATGTATCCCGTTATCTTGGTATGGGTACAGAGATCAATGCAGTGGCATTGAAGTATCAGATTGCCAATACAAAATGGATCAGCAGTGAGAAATTCCCGGTTATGGATATGAAATGGATCGCGGGACAGTACTACAAAAAGATCTGTAATTATACAGACCTGCCAGTGAGTCAGGAGTCTTTCAACAGAGCGTTTCATGTGGAATCCAATTTGTGGAATACACAGAGAGAAGAAAATTCATTCCTTGTGGTGGAAGATGAATTTCAGAACTTCGAGCTGACGAGACTGTTCGCAACGAGAGGAACGCAGCAGGGATTTATTAACGTGATCAGTGAAAATTATCTCTTAAGGGATTATATGCTGGGAAATGCACAGACCTTTATTTCTGACCCGAAAGCAATTCCGACGATTGTGGCAGACTATGCACGAACAGAGCGGAATACAATTTTGAAACTGATCATGCGGATGGCAGAGGAGCAGGTTTGCGAAGATGAGATCGTGGATGCACTGATGGTAAGTGGAATCAAGTTTGAAGATCCACTGGCAGCATTAAAGAACCTGATCTACAAGCATTGTTTCATAAAGGAAATCAACATTCGGATCTATTTCAGAGAACAGTTGATGGAAGATGCACTTCATACAGAAGTGAAAAAATATTATGCGATCGAGGAAGAAACAGAAATTGCAGAGTACGCAAAGAAACTTCAGAATGCATATTATATCGCAGAAGATGAGCAGGGCGATAAATATTATATCGGTGCAAAATTATATGGACATGTATTCCAGGCACTGATTCCGGGCCAGTTCCTGACTTATGATGGAAAATATTATGAAGTACAGGCGATCACACCACAAAATGGGGTCGTGGTACGAAGAGCAGCAGATCATATCACGGATCGTGTCTACTACAGGCAGTTGCGTCATATCAGGATCAATGACTGGAAAGATGATGAGAATATCGGTGGACAGAAATCCGTTGAGGGAATCTCAATCTATAAAGGCTATTGTGAGATAGATATTGAGACAGCAGGATACCTGGAAATGACATCTTATGAGAATCTGAACGCGGCAAAAGAAGTTCGTGTCAGCGGAATACCGGTTCGTTCCTATAGGAATAAACTGGTTATGAAATTGAATTTGCCGGATGTTTCGGAGCGGGTGAGATATACACTTTGCCTTCTTCTGAATGAAATCTTCCGCACGATATATCCAGATGCTTACCCATATATTTGTGCGGTAACCTTGGTTGATACGAATCATGCACCGGAAAAGTTAAAAGGTGTAATGTATACACTATCAGGAAAAGTAGACGGAAGTGCAATTTATATAGTAGAAGACAGTGAGATCGATCTGGGTCTGATCGCATCTGTTGAACGAAATTTAAAGCGGTATTTTGAAATCATAACAGAAGTACTGATGTGGCATGAGCAGAAAATGGCTGAAAATCCGGAAAAAGAAAGCAAACCGGAGGACTATGAGACTCCGTTTACGCCGGAAGCCGGAAAAGAAGAGGAAGCTGCGAAGAAAGCCAGGGAGAAAGCCGAGAAAGAGAACAAGAGATTCCTCGGAAAAATAAAGAGAAAATTAAGGAAATTCTGGGAAAAGATCACTGCGGGATTTAAAAAGAAGCCGAAAGATGAGCCGGTGGAAGAAACACCAACAGAAGAAACACCAACAGAAGAAACACCGACAGAAGAAACACCAACAGAAGAAACACCAATAGAAGAAACACCAGAAGAAGGAATTTCAGAAGATAGTCCAACAGAGGAAACCACTTCCACAGATGAAAGAGACACAGAAACCGGAACTGAAAATGTCATGAAAAATGTGATGTATTCAGCAGAAGCAGAAATGGATATTGAAGGTGAAGATGAGCAGCTTGTGGAACAAAAGATGACAAAAAAGACGGAATATCAGAAAAGTTGTTTCCTGAAGTATGGCTATGAAGAAATCGATCCATACTTTGATTTTGGGGGAACGATCAAGTATCTTACTAAATATGGTTATGATCGAAATCCATTGCAGCAGGTTCGTGATGGCGTGAAGGCAGCAGAAGCTGATAACGCAAAATATGATCCACATAAAGAGGGAAGTCATTTTTGCGATTTCTGTGGTGTAGAGCTTGCCGGAGGAGAATATGAACTTCTGAAAGACGGAAGAGAACGTTGCAATCATTGCTCTTCAACTGCACTTAGGACTGGCGAAGAGTTTAAAGAAGTTTATAAAATGGTTGTCCGGAATATGGAGATCTTTTTTGGAATCAAGCTCAATGTGGCAATTAAGGTAAGAATGACAGATGCCAAGACGATCGCAAAACATTTCGGGGATGAATTTGTGGCAACTCCGGGATTTGATGGACGTGTACTTGGATTCGCACAGAAAGATTCATCAGGATATAGCCTGTATATAGAAAATGGGTCTCCGAAACTTGCAGCAATGGCAACGATCGCACATGAACTGACGCATATCTGGCAATACCAGAACTGGGATGAAAAAATGATCCTCAGTAAATATGGAAAGCAGTACAGGCTGGAGATCTATGAGGGTATGGCAAAATGGGCAGAGATCCAATATCTGTTGTATCTGAATGAAATTTCTTATGCGAAGCGTCAGGAAATCGTTACAAGGCTGAGAGATGATGAATATGGAAGAGGATTTATACAGTATGCAAAGAAATATCCGTTGGCTTATCGACATGAAAAGAATGCAACGCCGTTTGGAAGGATACCTCCTCTGTAAAGGGAAAATGTAAAGATATCGGGGTAGATCCTAAGGTCTTTCACCCACCTATGAGCAAGCTCATGTGGGCTTAGACCTTTTGACCCTGGCATCATGTAAATTGTAAAATACATTCTTCATTTACCAAAGCCGGAAAATATGATACTATGGAATGAGTTTAAAATTAAAAGGAGGTCGTTACATGATAAAATTGTACGATAACGGTGTGTATCTGTTGAATGGCACCGAGATAGTGGAAGACGCAGGAAATGTACAGACTCCTCTTACAAAAGAGGAAGCCGCGAAAAATACTATGGCGTATGGAATCCTGAAAGAGCATAATACTTCATCTGATATGGAGAGACTTCAGATCAGATTTGATAAGCTGACATCCCATGATATTACGTTTGTAGGAATTATCCAGACAGCCCGTGCATCAGGACTTGAAAAATTCCCGATGCCATATGTATTGACGAACTGTCATAATAGTCTTTGTGCTGTAGGTGGTACGATCAATGAAGATGACCATATGTTTGGACTGACATGTGCGAAAAAGTATGGCGGCGTCTATGTTCCGCCTCATCAGGCAGTCATCCATCAGTTTGCCCGTGAGATGCTTGCAGGCGGAGGAAAGATGATTTTGGGTTCTGACAGTCATACCCGTTATGGTGCACTTGGAACGATGGCAATGGGCGAAGGCGGACCGGAGCTTGTAAAGCAGCTTCTGAACAAGACGTATGATATCAAGATGCCGGGCGTGATCGCGATCTATTTAGACGGTGAGCCGGCAAAGGGTGTCGGACCGCAGGACGTTGCACTGGCAATCATCGGGGCGACCTTCAAGAATGGTTATGTAAATAATAAAGTTATGGAATTTGTAGGACCTGGTGTCAGCAATTTAAGTGCTGATTTCCGTATCGGTATTGATGTAATGACGACAGAGACAACCTGTCTGTCTTCTATCTGGAGAACAGATGAAAAGATCCGGGAGTTCTATGACATCCATGGAAGAAGTGAAGACTATAAAGAGCTGAATCCGGGAGCAGTTGCTTACTATGATGGACTGGTATATGTGAACTTAAGCGAGATCAAGCCGATGATTGCGATGCCGTTCCATCCAAGCAATGTATATACGATTGATGAACTGAATGCAAATCTTGCAGACATTCTTCATGATGTAGAGCAGAAAGCCCTTGTAAGTCTGGACGGAGCAGTAGATTATTCACTGCAGGATAAGATTAAAAATGGCAAGTTCTATGTAGAACAGGGTATCATTGCAGGCTGTGCCGGTGGCGGATTTGAAAATATCTGTGCGGCAGCAGACATCATTAAAGGAAAGAATATCGGAGCAGATGAATTTACATTCAGCGTTTATCCGGCAAGTACTCCGATTTATATGGAACTGGTGAAAAATGGTGCGATCGCTGATCTGATGGAAGCAGGAACTGTTGTAAAAACTGCATTCTGTGGTCCATGTTTCGGAGCAGGAGATACACCGGCGAACAACGCATTTTCTATCCGTCATACAACGAGAAACTTCCCGAACAGAGAGGGAAGTAAGCTGCAGAGCGGACAGATCTCTTCCGTCGCACTGATGGATGCACGTTCTATTGCTGCAACTGCTGCAAATAAGGGATTCCTTACACCTGCAACTGCACTGGATGTGGAATATAAGGGACAGAAGTATCATTTCGATAAAAATATTTATGCGAACAGAGTTTTCGACAGCAAGGGTGTTGCTGATCCGTCCGTAGAGATCAAGTTTGGTCCGAATATCAAAGACTGGCCGGCAATGTCAGCACTTCCGCAGAATCTGCTTGTAAAGGTTGTATCTGAGATCCACGACCCGGTTACGACAACAGATGAGCTGATTCCGTCAGGAGAGACATCTTCTTACCGTTCCAATCCGCTGGGACTTGCAGAGTTTGCTCTGTCAAGAAAAGATCCGGCATATGTAGGACGGGCAAAAGAAGTACAGAAAGCACAGAAGGCGATTGAGGCCGATGAGTGTCCGGTAGAAGCACTGGAAGAGCTGAAACCGGTTATGGACAAGATCCATGAGACATACCCGGAAGTTGGCAAAGGCAACCTTGGAGTAGGAAGTACAATCTTTGCAGTGAAGCCGGGAGACGGATCTGCACGTGAGCAGGCTGCATCATGTCAGAAGGTACTCGGCGGCTGGGCAAATATCGCGAATGAATATGCAACAAAGCGTTATCGTTCCAACCTCATCAACTGGGGTATGCTCCCGTTCCTGACTGATACAGACCATGAATCACTTCCATTTAAAAATGGAGATTATATCTTTGTTCCGGATGTGAGAAAAGCAGTAGAAGAAAAGGCTGCGGTTGTGAAAGCATATGTTGTCGGGGATGAGTTAAAAGAGATCGACCTGAAGCTCGGAGATCTGACAGATGCTGAACGCCAGATCATACTGGATGGATGTCTGATTAACTATTATAGAGCGACAAAGTAGAAATTTGTAGTTGTTGAGAGTGAAAATGATTCGGCGGCAGGAAGGCTTTTTGACAGAAGAGCGTCCATATCCGCCCTTGTTGTTGCATCGCAGTGCAGGACCCGCTTTACCTCAGCCCGTTGACAACTTGTAACA
>ERZ827440.2107-NODE-2107-length-18546-cov-15.110486_pt1 | contig 18546 bp, 20 predicted proteins | sample MGYA00519774_ERZ827440 | MGnify/ENA primary metagenome ERZ827440 (study PRJEB31778, sample SAMEA3449302) | human gut metagenome | biome: human gut; feature: human-associated habitat; material: faeces | place: United Kingdom | collected 2010/2012 ... | reverse complement strand
TTCCTCATTATAACATACCGCGGGAGCTGTTGCGAGACTTTGTCAACAGCACCAATTTGTCCCGAGGTGCTGAAAGCCGGAGGCATCCTTGTTGTCCCTCCCGGACAGAGGTATAATTATCATGTAAGGAACCATAAACCACACTTTTCAAGGAGGTATCAAGCGATGCGGATCATTCTGAAAGTTTTAGCGGCCCCCTTTGTTCTGGCCCTCACGCTCCTTGTGGCAGTATTGAATTTTGCTTTTTCCTTTGCGTCATGGGTGTTCTGCGCCCTGTCCTTTCTCTGTCTGATCGGAGCCCTGTTTGCTTTATTCACGGGGGATCGCTGGGGCATACAGGGGCTTGTGATCGCCTTTGCTGTTTCGCCCTTCGGCCTGCCCGCTGTGGCGGAGTGGCTCATTGACAAGCTGGACAGTCTCAACTACTCGCTAAAGAGTTTTATCACAGGATAACGCTTTGGGACAATTTGTCCCGAAGCCCCCTGCGGCGGCTGGACGGACAGCCGCCGTTTTCTTTTGGAAGGAGGTGTGCTCACGGCTACAACTTATATCCGGCCCTACAAGGTGGCGGCTGGGAAAGGCGCTGTCCAGACAATGGAGGAACGCTTTGACTATGGGCTTAATCCGAAAAAGCTGGGAGCCCTGTCCTCATACCTCTGCGATCCGGCCACGGCTCCCGCTGAGTTTCTGCTGGTAAAGAGCCAGTACCAGGCGGAAATGGGCCGGGCCGTAGAGCGTGGAGCCCTGTTTTTTCAAATCCGGCAGGCGTTCCCACCCGGCGAAGTAACAGCAGAGGAGGCCAACCAGATCGGCTATGAAACAGCCATGCGCTGGACAAAGGGAAAGTATCAGTTTTTTGTCTGCACCCACACAGACAAGAGCCACCTCCACAATCACATTTATTTTAATTCAACGGCCTTTGACCGCTCTCGGAAGTTCCATAATTTTATCGGCTCCAGCTTTGCCCTGCGGCGGCTCTCTGACCGGGTGTGCATTGAGCATGACCTCTCTGTGATCCAAAATCCAAAACAGCACAGCAAGGGCCGGTATCTCCATTATGGCCAGTGGATTGGGGAAAAACCGCCCTCTGCAAAACAGCGGGTGCGGCTGGCCATCGTGGAGTCCCTGCAAAAACAGCCCGCCGATTTTCCGGCGTTTCTGAGGCTTATGGAGGAGTCCGGCTTTCTGGTAAAGCATGGCCGTGGCGGTGTGATCTCCTTCCTTGCTCCCGGGCAGGATAAGCCCACCCGCCTACGGGCATCCACCCTCGGGGATGGTTTTGATCCCGAGGACATCCGGGCTGTGATTGCCGGGGAGCGTCCGATCCCGGAGCTCCCGCAGGAGGCCCCGGCTCCTGCCCGTCGTGTCAATTTGATTATAGACATTCAAGAGCGCATGGCACAGGGCAAGGGCCCGGCCTATGAACGGTGGGCCAAGGTTTACAATCTGAAACAGATGGCTGCTGCGCTCCAGTACCTGCGGGAAAATGATTTGATGGACTATGAGGCGCTGGCGGCCAGTACCGAAAAGGCGGTAGAGCGTTTTCACACGCTGTCTGAGGAATTACGGCAAACGGAGGCAGAGCTGGAAAAGACCTCCGGGCTCATGGCGGCTACGGTGGACTACGCCAAAACCCGGCCCATGTTTGACGGTTACAAGGCGGCCCGGTACAGTAAAAAATATCTGTCGGAGCATGAGGCGGAGCTTACCGCTTACCGGGCGGCCCGGGCCACTATGAACGAGCTTTTGGACGGTGCAAAGCTGCCGAAAATGGCGGATATGAAAAAGGCCCGCCAGGAGCTGGCGGGAAAGAAAAAAGCCCTCTATGCGGAATACCGCAAGGCCCAGGCGGATATGCGGCAGGCTGTGGCAATCAAGGCGAACATTGATCATCTGCTCGGCGTGACGGACGGGCGGGAAAATAAGGCCCAGGAGCGATAGCGACAGGCCGCAGACAACAGGCGCATAGCGCCGGGACTTTGGGACAATTTGTCCCGAAGTCCAGCGGGTTTGGGGAGCTCCCCAACAAGCATTTTTGCGGGCCTGCGGCCAGCAAAAATTTCGGAGTGTGGCCACACCCGAATTGCTTGCCATTTAGCGGCACCCCCGAAAAGCCCCCTAAAAACGAGAAAAACGAAGGCCCTCTTACTTGACCTCCGTTTCTCTGGCTTTTTGTAGTCCCTCTGCTGTGGCCTCCATGACCGTCAATTCCTTTTCGTCCATTGTATTGAGCAGCCTGTCAATATGCTGGCGGCAGTCGCTTTCGCCGTTCTGCCTGTCAGGATAAAAGAACTGGTCTACGGAAATGTCCAACAGGGTGACAATTTGGTAAAAGGTGTTCAGGCTCGGATGCTGGCCCCGGTTCTCAAAATACATGATGGAACGAGGGGTACGGTCTACGAGCTGTGCAAGGTATTCCTGTGTCCAGCCTTTCGCCTCTCTCTTGCGCTTGATCTCCCGGCCTAATGCGTGGAAGTCAAGCCGTCTGGTGTCTTGGTACATTCTCATATCACCCCTATATTATTTTACATTTCGGGTTTGACTATGAGAACGAAACACAATTTTATGTTTTAGTAGTATTTTATTGCCCGTCGGCAAGGTTGCCGATGTTACACGGCCAAGGTATAATAACAGAAAGAAAATTTGAAAACTACACTTTAATCACAAAATTCTATGATATGCTATCTTTGGAGGTGGTACTATGCAAAAGATATTAGTAGTTGAGGACGATTTTGATATTCGAGAACTTTTACAGAATTTTTTGCAAGAAGCAGGATATGAAGTGGCTACTGCAAATGATGGCATCGAGGCACTATCTTTGTTTTCGGGGCAACGATATGACTTGATTATATTGGACATTTTGCTTCCCAAAATTGACGGTTATGGTGTCTGTGAGTTGATACGAAAGCAATCGGATGTTCCCATTATTATGCTGACTGCATTGAGCGGTGAAGAAGATCAAATCAGGGGATTGGATTTGCAGGTGGATGACTATATTACAAAGCCTTTTTCTATGCCAATCTTACTTCGCAAAATTGCAGCTGTACTTCGGCGTAGCAAGCGGGGAGAAGATGAAAAGCCTCAAATCATCACTTATGGCAATTTACTTTTGAACTGTGATAGTTATGCCGCCACCGTGGATGGATCTGATTTTGAACTGACGCAAAAAGAGTTTGAAATATTGCGGGAACTGCTGACCCATCAAGGCCGGATATTGACCCGCCAGAACTTATTAGATAAGCTGTGGCGATTTGATTTTTATGGGGATGAGCGAGTTGTTGATACCCATATCAAAAACTTACGCAAGAAGCTGGGGATAGATTTCATTCAAACGATCAGAGGGGTGGGATATAAAGTTGATAAAGAAAATTAAAGGCAGTCTGTTTATAAAAGTTTTTATCACTACTGCTATCCTATTGACAGGGGTGAGCTTTCTGGTTTACTTGATTTTAGCTTGGTACACCCCGAAAACATATTCTAATACCCTTAATGCAACATTAGATGAACAAACAAAAATATTCATTTCAGAAATATCGCAAATGCCCATGGAAGAAACAGGGGGTATTTTTGATAACTTTCTTGATTATCAGAATGTAGACCGAATGGAACTGTTTGAAGAAAATGGTAATAGAATAAATCTTCCAACGGAACGAAGTGCTGATAATGATGTTGTTATAGAAACAAAGGCTTGGGGAAATGAAGATAATAATGCACCTATTATATCCAATAGTTATACGGTTTCATTTCTTGGCAAAAATACAAACTACACTTTAGTTGTTTATGGAGCGGCGGGGCAAGTAGCAGAACTGCAAAGAGCATTTCAAAAAGTGTTTCCGTTACTTGCATTTATAGTGTTTTGCGTATCACTGGTTACTGGTTGGATTTTTTCACACCTTATTACTAAACCCGTACTGAAAATAAGCCGTATTTCTAAAGAAATGTCCGAATTACAATTTGAATGGCAATTAGATGAACAACGGACTGACGAACTGGGAATATTGGCAAAGAGCCTTAACTATTTATCGCAGAAGCTCAATGTAACTTTGAATGACTTACAGGCAGCAAATAGAAAACTGGAACTTGATATAGAACATGAAAAGGCATTAGAACAAGCTCGCACGAATTTCTTTTCAGCGGTGTCTCACGAATTGAAAACGCCTATCACGATTATCAAAGGGCAATTAGAGGGCATGCTCCTTGGTATTGGACCCTATAAAGACCATGAAAGATACTTGACAAGGTCGCTGGAAATTACAAACACGCTTGAAACAATGGTGCAAGATATATTGACAATTTCGCGGTTAGAAACTGCGGGGGCCGATTTCAAGAAAGACCACTTGGATTGTGTGCAAATTATCAAAGCCTATTTGAACGAAACAGCGGATTTGATTGCAGAAAAAGATTTACAAATACACCTTGATATACTGCCATCTGCTTTCATAAACGGAAATAAGATGTTGGTAGAAAAGGTTTTTTCAAATCTAATTGGAAACGCAATCAAGTATTCCCCACAAAGAGCGGATATTTGGATTTCCGTACTTATGAAACATGAGCAGATAGTATTTTCTGTTGAAAATGCAGGGGTGCATATACCAGAAAATAGTATTCCCAGATTGTTTGATGCGTTCTATCGCGTGGAGCAGTCAAGAAGCCGAAAGACTGGAGGAAGTGGACTTGGACTGTATATTGTGCAGGAAATACTACACCAGTATGGAAGTGAATGTACGGTTTGCAATACGCAAGCTGGGGTAAAGTTCTCTTTTATAATTTGAAAGATATGGAAAAGCGGTGGGTAATCAACCCGCCGCTTTTCAACTACACATAAATCACAAACTAATCCCAAATGTATCACAAAAGGTAGTGGTATCCTTTATATATATTCAAAGAAAGGATGGTGTTTATTTTATGAGCACAAAAAAACTACTTACATTAGCTCTCGGAAGTGCATTGCTTGTGGGGGTGGTAGCTGGGTGTAGTTCATCAGTGAATATTCCTTCCGATAACAACACTACGAAAAATGTTTCCTATCAGGCACAAACCGTTTCTGATACGGAAAATGCGGCGAACGATTCTACTACAGCAGAACTGCCTGGTGGAAGTGTGGACTACTCCATATATGAACCTTACGGCTTGAGCTATGATCAGGAGAATTATTATTTTACCTATAATGGGAATGTAGTGAGATTTTTTAATGACCCCATAGCTGGAGCGAGTTTCACGAATTTCTTTTCTGGAACGGTGGATATTGAGGCAGACCGGGACGAAGAAAATAACCTTGTTGGTATTAAAGAGTGTTCCAAAGAAAATTATGACCGTCATACCCAAAAGCATAATAACTTTAATCCCACTGATACATCATTGAGTACTGTACAAAAGGGAGAATCTACTCCCCAACTTTGGCTTAAAGACTATGCAGACTATGGCATTACCTACAACGAGCAGAGCGGCGGTTGGTATTATAATAATCAGAGAATTAAGATATTATTGGACAGTGAACAGGCTGTTGTTTACACTGATGAAGAAAATGGAGTATGTGTTACTATTTCAAGGGATGGCAACCATCAAATTTCAGAAATTAAAGAAATATCTGAAACAGATGCACAATCACTCATGCTAAAGAATAATCCTATTGGAGAAGATTACACCTCGCAGGAATAATTTCTGCTTTCATAATCAGCCGAGCGATGGCAAAAGACGGAGGTGACCTGTATGAAAAAGATTCTATCACTCATTTTAACATTGTTTTGTGTATTAAGTCTTGTTGGCTGTGGGCGTTCTATGGACGACATCATAAAGAATGAGTCCAGCATTACCGGCGTTGTGGAAGAAGTTTATAACAACTCCATACTTATTTCCATCCAGACAGACGCTTACCCTTACGGAGCATATTGCGATGTTTCTTTGGATGCAGAGAACAAAGATGACATGGTTGATTTCAACATTGGTGATGAAGTCATTGTCTATTACGATGGTAACATTGCAGAGAGCTATCCATTACAGATCAATACGGTGTATGCGATTTCTTTGAAAGATCCAGCTAACTGAAGTAAAAATAAGCGTTTTCCAGTTCTGGTACTTGTAGCGTAATTCAAGAGTAAAGACTGCCGCACGACGGCAAAAGAAAAAAAGCCGTCGTATAGCAGCCTATCAATACGTCTATTTGAAACGGCGGCTCAATTTTCAGAGCCGCCGTTTCTCTTTGGATATTCAGTAACCCCACGGCGGCCCATAGGAGGGTGTCGCCGTGTCCATCTTACTTTCTCACAATTCCCATGACCTTCACCAGCTAAAAAAAGCGTAGCTCCCCCTCCGGGACAGTCTGGCTATGAAGGTACAATATATCAGTACAATTATGATAATGTAATTTCATGCGTCTGCATAGTGTCTTGCTGTGCGGGCGCTTTTTTGTACTTCGAGACAAATTGTCCCGAGGTGCAGGGCGGCTCCCCGGGATGCCGCTCCCCACCGAGCCCCGTTTCGGTCACTCATCCACCCAACACCGAAACGGAGGTTTATTTATGACTACAATCAATCTGAAGGATTTTTATTATTGGTACACACAGGATCAGTTTATCGAGGTTTCTGACGAGGTAGCCGAAGTGTTTGTGTCCGATGCCCGGCACGAAATGGCCTACCAGCGGCGGCTCTCCCGGCATAAGGCGCAGTATTCTCTGGACTGCGATGACGGGATCGAATATTCCGCCTGCCTGCATGAGCCAACGCCCCAGGAGCTTCTGGAGCGCATGGAGCTGTTCATCCGTCTGTGGAACGCACTCAACTCTTTGCCGGAGATCCAGGGCCGCAGGATTGATGCCCACATCATTCTTGGAAAGAGCATCAAGGAAATTGCCGAGGCCGAGGGCGTACATGAGGAGTCTGTCCGCCAGTCGATCAAGCGTGGCCTTGAGCGCATGAAAAAAACTTTTTGATTTTTTCATTTTCCCCACTTGGAAATGATGAAAAAATGTCTCGGTTTATGAAAGGAGATATTCTTCTTTCCGCAGATAAACAGCGGCGGCCCCGGGCATAGTCCGGGGAGCAAGGCGGCGGGTGCGCTGTGACTTTTTCTTTGGAAGAACGAGCGAACAACACCAACGCCGCAACTGGGCCGGGCCACCCCACGGCCACGATCCGGCATAGGACAGGCTGGCCGCCTGTCCCTCCGGGCCGCCCTCTTATCTGCGAGGGAACGCCGCTCTGAGTATGGTTGTCTTTGGACAGGACAAGAAAATGGGAGCGGCGTTCCTTAAATTTCAAGCAGGAGGCAGACGATATGAAAGCGGTGCTATATTGCCGAGTAGATGGCCCTCAAACTTCTTTTGCCCTTGATGCAATTAAGGGACAACAGCTATATCTCATGGACTATGCGAAGAAAAACAACATAGAAATCGCGGGGATATATCTGGATGTGGGGTATCATGGCCGGACAATGGATCGTCCTGGCTTGCAATCTGTGATCCAGACTTTGAAAGAGGGCAACGCCGATGTGATTTTGGTTGCAAATTATAACCGCTTATATCGCGGGCGTTTCCCACAGGAATTGCAGGAGCTCCCGGTTGTTTCATTGAAGGAGCAAAATCGAAAAAGAGAACGAGGAGGAAAAGAACATGACATTTGATCCTGCGCTGTCCGCTATGATGGCCGAGCCGTGGAGCAACGGAGCCTGCCGTGGTTATGTCATTATGGCGATGGAAAACTGCGGCTTTTCCAGTGATGACATCCGCCGTATGATGGCCGAGCTCCATGAGCTGTTTGACTTTGTTTCTCTGGAGGAGGCCGAGGCCCACTATCAAAAAAGCCTTTTCTGACTTCGAGACATTGTGTCCCAAGGTGGAGTGAGGCAAGAGGGCAGCATCGTTTGGGTGCTGCCCTCTTGCGTTTCCCCACAATATGCGGGAAGCGTATCCTATTTTTGATAAGGAGGTTTTACCGTGAGATTAACGGCAAAGGAACTGGAACAAATGAAAAGCGTTGACATCGGCGCAGTGGCTCCCGAGTCCCTGCCGGATGTGAGCGGTATGACCTTTGACACCTCTCTCCCCCGGGAGGAGCGGATCGCTCTGTTTTTGCAGGCGGTAGAAAATCCATACTGCTTTTGCATCGGCGGGATCGGTGTAAAAATTGAATTTGCGGAAAGCGGGCCGTCCTTGCAGGACACGCTGACGGACTTTCTTCTCCGGCAAAAAAGCGGGCTGTAACTTCGGTTATGGCCCGTTTCTACTTCGAGACAAAGTGTCCCGAGGCGGAGGCATCCTTGTTGTCCCGCCCGGGCAGAGGTATAATATAGATGTAATGTGATAGGGAAGGAGGAACAATGGCACGAACAAAAAACAGAGGATTGCAACAGAGTTTCTCTCCCTCTTATACCGTCCGCCGCTGGCGGCTGGGCGAATACATCCGGCTTTCCAAGGAGGACTTGAAAAAGGGAAAGGACGACAGCAACAGCGTCATCAACCAGCGTGATCTGCTCAATGACTTTTACCAGAAGCATATCGGAGAATTTGAAAGTGTTTCCGAATATGTAGACGATGGACACACAGGAACGGACGCCAACCGGGAAAATTTCCAGCGACTCCTTTCCGATGTAATGAGCGGGAAAATCAACTGCGTGGTAGTAAAAGACCTTTCCCGTTTTGCAAGAAATTACAGTGATGCGGGAAGTCTGATTGATAACCTGTTTGTTCAGATGGGCGTTCGCTTCATCAGTCTTGCTGAAAATGTGGACAGCTATCTCAACCCGGACAGCGTTTCCAGTATTATCGTCCCGATTACAAATGTGATGAACGATCAATACTGCTACCAGACCTCAAAGAAAATTCGCCAGGTATTTGACTACAAGCGGCGCAACGGTCAGTACATCGGCGCATTTGCTCCTTATGGATATGTGAAGCACCCAAAGGACAAGCACCGGTTAATCATCGATCCCGATGCCGCTGAAATCGTCAAACTTATTTTCTCTTTGTTCCTAAAAGGGACATCGAAACGGGCCATCGCTTTGTATCTGAATGAACACGGCGTACCCAGCCCCTCGGCTTATAAACTGCAAAAGGGCATACCCGTTTCAACAAGAGGATATGACGATCCTATGTGGGGAGCCCGTATGATCCACTCCATTCTGACGAATCCCACCTATACCGGGGATTTGGCACAGGGCCGCAGTCGGGTAAAAAGCTATAAGGTACACGAGGTTGAAAGCGTTCCCCGTGAAGAATGGGTGGAAGTAGCTGGTACGCATGAGGCAATCATTGATTATGAAACCTTTGATAAGGTACAGGCCCTTTTACAGCGGGATACCCGTACTTCTCCAAAAGGCCGGGAAGTCCACCTGTTCAGCGGTTTTCTGAAATGTGCTGACTGCGGGCGGGCAATTACCCGGAGCGTAGGCAACAACAATAATGTGTACTATGCCTGTTCCACCTACAAGAACCGCTCCCGGACAGCCTGCACAATGCACTCGATCAAGCATAACCGTCTGGAGGCCGCTGTCCTCTTTGCGGTACAACAGCAAATCCATCTGGCTGTTTCATACTCGGAAATGATTGCCCGCATTAACACCGCCCCGGTCAAAAAGAGCCAGTCCATCCGTTTGGAAGAACTGATTGCTGCGAAAGAGCGGGAACTGGCAAAAATCAGCCGCTACAAGCAGTCCCTTTATCAAGACTGGAAAGACGGGGAAATTACCCAGCAGGACTACCGGGATATGAAAGCCGATTATGAGCGACAGACCATCGCTCTTACGGATGTGCTGGCCCGGCTGAACGCTGAACGGGCGGAACTGGCAAACGGTGTAAAGAGTGAACATCCCGCATTGGTGGCCTTTACAAAACATCAAAATATCGACCAGCTTTCCCGGGAACTTCTCGTTGAGCTGATCGACCATATCAAGGTTTATGAGAATGGAAACATTAGTGTGAGATTTAAGTTTGCGGATGAATTTAGACGCATAGCAGAATACATTGAAATCAACACCACAAAACCCGCAGTAGCGGGCTAACCCCCGCTACATACCCCTTTGACAGTGTGTTTTCCTAATAGGAGCTAATCATATCAATATTGCCTGCGATGATCAAAATGGCAGTAGGAATTGCAATCATTCCTATATCAGCAATTTGCCGAACAATGTTAAATAGATTTCCGGGAACGAAGAACCATTCAGAACATAGCGAAAATATGAGCAGTAACAATGCAATTAAAGCTGCCAGAAATATGAGGCTTTTTTGCTCTGCAGCCAATGCTTTCTTGTGGTTTTTTTGCGTCATCAAATCATCACACTCCTTTGATTTCGCAAGTTCTTTATTGCGTTGATGCTTAAAGCGACGATGATGATAGAACCGGTCACGGTGTCAACCCAGTATTCAGACACCCGTGAAAGAATCAGGCCATTGGAGATCACGCCCAACAGCATAACGCCTAAAAACGTGCCGATTACGGTTCCTTTGCCACCATTGATACTCATCCCGCCGATCAGCGCAGACGCAAGGATCTGGAAGCCGAGCGAGGACCCAGTTGTAGAAGCGCTGATCGTTCCGACCATGGATGCATAAACGGTGCCGGCCAATCCGATCAGTCCTCCGCTGATCATGTAGGCGATCAGCTTTGTCCTAACAACATCCATTCCGGCCAATTCGGCTGCGTTAATATTGCCGCCTACCGCATATATTTTCCGGCCGATATTGAAATATTTCATCAGAATACCGCAGGAGGCTGTGATGATTGCAAATATCCAAAATGGGATCGGAATACCACAGATTCTGCCTTGGCCCAATGTATTGAAGTATTTTGGAAAGCCTGTGATCCAGTCGCCTTTCGTTACAACAATCGCGATGCCTCGAAAAATGTTCATGGAAGCCATTGTGGCAATGATCGGCGGAATTCTTAATCTTGCGACCAATGCACCATTGAACAGACCACATAGCACGCCGATAGCCATACTCATCAAAATGCAGAAAAATACAGGAATTCCCATGTTCACAAACATTCCTGAGCAGGAAGTGCATAAGGCCAAAATCGCACCAGACGATAGATCGATGCCGCCAAGGAATACGACCATAGAAACGCCGATCGCACAAATTCCATTTATGGAGACCTGCGATAGAATCAGGCAGAAATTTGCAACTGTCGCAAAGCTGGTGGAGAGCAGCACAAAGGCCAAAACTACGGCAAGCGTAAAACAGAACACTGCAAATTCCTGGCTGGCCAGCATTTTTGACTGCTTTTTCATAATCCGTCACCTCCAATTTTTGAAGCGGCGCGCAGAAGCGTTTCCTGCGTCAGCTCACAGTTTTCAAATTCTCCGCTGATCTCACCCTTGTTCATAACAAGAACTCTGTCGCACATGCCAAGCACTTCCGGAATTTCTGAAGAAATCAAAATAATTGACAGTCCTTTTTTTGCTAAATCATCTATTAACGCATAGATTTCCACCTTTGCGCCAATATCCACCCCGCGCGTAGGCTCATTTAGAAGCAGAACATCGGGGTTTGCGTCCAGCCAACGTCCAAGGACTACCTTTTGCTGATTGCCGCCAGATAGCTGTGATAAGACCTGATTTTTGGATGTCGCAGAGATTTTTAGCATCTCAATATATCGCTCCGCTGTTCGGTCGATTTTCGTCCTATTCAGCAGAAGGCCTGATGAGTACTCGGCCAGCTTTGAAAGAACCATGTTCAGCGCGATCGAGAGTTCTTTTACGATTCCTTCGCGCCTGCGATCCGGGGGAACATAGGCAATGCCAAGATCCATTGCAGATTTGGGGCTTGTTTTTTTCAGGACCCCTTTTCTGGTCTCGACCGTTCCGTGCTCAATCTCAGAGAGACCGAACAAACACTCTGCCAACTGTGTCGAGCCAGAGCCAGCTAACCCATAAATCCCCAGGATCTCTCTTTCACGAACCTCAAATGATACATTTCTGACGAATCGATTGCTTAAATCTGATACTGTTAGAGCTGTTTTGCCAAACGGCAATGGTTTATGCGGGTAGTAATCCTGAATTTTTCGTCCGCACATGAGTGTGATAATGTGGTCAATGCTGTTCTCTTTTGTCGTCAGAACTCCAACATTTACGCCATTTCGCAGCACGGTCACTCTGTCGCATATTTCTTCTATCTCCTGCATCCGATGCGACACATAGATCACAGAACAGCCTTTTGCCTTCAGCAGCCCAATCACGTTGAACAGGTGCTGTACCTCATTCTGAGGCAGCGCGGCTGATGGCTCGTCCATAATGATTACTTTTGCATGCGAAGAAACAGCTTTGGCGATCTCAATTAGTTGCTGCTCACGTACTCCGAGTTCGGAAACGAGGGTGTCCACAGAAAAGGAAGCGCCAAGCTCTGCGAGTACTTTTTGTGCGTCAAGACGCATTTTCTTCCAGTCGATCCGCCCGGAACGACTCCTGTATTCTTCTCGGTCCAGATAAATATTTTCGGCAACAGTCAGATTCTGAAACAGATTAAACTCTTGATGAATAATCGCAATTCCGGCATGAAGCGCGTCTTTTGAATTAGCAAACGCGACTTGCTTTCCCTCAAAGCGTATTTCACCACGATCGAGGGAATACACACCTGTGATGATTTTCATTAGAGTCGATTTGCCGGCACCGTTTTCTCCAACAATGCCCATAACTTCACCTGACAGAACATCGAGGTTCATCTTTTTCAGAACATGGTTCCCAGAAAAAGATTTTTCAATGTCGTGAAGCTCCAATATTGGCTGGGTTCCCATACATTTTCGTCCTTTCTGCAAAACTTAACACTTCGTTAAATGGCGCAACACCCGCCCGCGGCCCCATAATTGTTATGGCTCTTGCTGCTGCCGCGCTGGAAAATCTGGCGCAAGAAGTGAGATCGTACCCACGCATGATACAATACAGAAACGTGCTGTTAAATGTATCGCCGGCGCCAGTTGTATCAACTGCCTCAACACGATATGCCGGCATGTGGAGCGTCTGCGTTTGATTTGCAGCAATACATCCTTGAACGCCTTTCGTAACCACAAGGTGTTCAGGACCGAGTGTCATGAGGTGCACGAGTGCATCTTCTTCGCTGCGTGACCCAGCGTATTTTTCGAGCGCAGCTCCATTAAAAAATACTGTCGTGCAAAATTTCATTGCTTGTTCTAGCTGCGCAGGTGTATCAAAGCTGTTCGCTTCAACGTCTATTGCTATTTTTACGCCGTTTGCCTGAAGTCTGGTTATGACTGATTCCCAACACTCCAATTCCATTAGATCCGGGATCGTCGTATATAAATACGCCGCATCATCCAGAACTTTCCACAGTTCGCGGCTTATTTTGATCTTTGGTCGAGTTACATCTGTAACGAAAATGGTTCTTTCTCCATGTTCTAGAAAAATCAAGCACTTGGTATCAGAAATGTTGTGGATAATTTGAACGAAACTATCGTCTATATGATACCGCTTCAGATCTTTTCTGATTTGGTCGGTGCTGTCTGTATCGGGAAGCTCGTCAAGCAAGTAAGCATGAACTCCGTATCCCGCCAATACGCTGGCGGCATTCGCAATCATTCCTCCAACCTGCCTGTTCAGCGGAAGAACGAATTTCTTCTCGCCCATCTTCGGCCATGCATCAAGCTGATAGTACTCATCGATACAGACCCGACCGAGGGCTACGATATGTCCATCTTTCATCTTGCACATTCATGGATCCGCGTTGCCAGCGCCCGCATATCAAAATGGTTTACAGCATCAATCAGGGTCAAATTGTTTTCGCTCAATCCGTTCATGCCATTCAATGCCCCCATCATTGCACCGATCATGGTAGCTGTGGTGTCCGTATCGTAACCAACATTGACACCAGCGCAAATAGCGTCCATGGTGTTTCCCTTTGCTGCAACAGCAAGACCGAACGCTGCGGGAACCGCTTCATAGACCATCAATCCGCTGCCGATGTAGTCCGCAATTTCATTAATTGCAGCGTCCAGACTATCCGACCGCAAAGCAAGTTCCACAGCAAGCTGAATTCGTTTTTCAACTGATGGTCCAGCTAACACGATCCCTTTTTCAGAGCCGATTTCATTTCCTTTTCTAGCCCCATATAGCCCTGCCTGAACAAGTCCGTATAGGTTTGCATCAGGCATAAGCGCGTAACTCACAGCGGCAGCAACTGCGCAAGCACCTGCAATGGACAAATTGTTTGCGTGGGTCGGAAGGCAGATCGTAACCGCATTGGAGATTGCTTCATCCAGCTTTCCCGGGCTAAAGAGTGCAACCGGCCCGATCTTCATTGCAGAACCATTTGTCGCCTTGCTGCAATCGTATGCGAGGAAAGGATATGTGGGCGTCGTTTCCACGCCGAGCAATTTATTTACAGCTGCTTTTGTTGAGGGGCCTGCATATTTTCCAAAGTAGGCATCACACGCTGCCCAGCGAAGAAGACTGTTAATAGCGACTTGGTCATCGACTAAACCATTATTGTCACAGATTGTCTGCGCTGTAAAATACGCCAGACTAAAGTCGTCGGTGACAAACCCTCTTACCGCCCCTCGGGCGAATGTGTCATCCGGGGGAGCCAGGATCTCTGTAACATACCCGCCGAATCGCTCTTCGATCTGTTTTCTTGTTCGCATCTCCGTTGCTGCTCCCATGGTGTCACCGATCGCAGCAGCAAGCAGGCTGCCAAGAATTTTAGCGTTGTCCATAATATTCCTCCATCTTGTATTTATAGGCTGATGGTTCTTACCTTCAGTCCATATATATCGCTGCGTTCATAATTGTCGCAGTATTCAAGGCGCACACCATTGATCGTTATTGTCGTCCGTTTGACGTAAAGCAATGGATCCAGGTATTCAATGTTGAACCATTCTGCAAGCTGGTTGTCTGCAAGAACTGCGTGAATTTCTTCGTCGGCGCACTTAAATTGTATTCCGCCTTTCTCTTGAAGGATTTTATATAGGGATGATGATTCACATTTTATCTGTGAAAAATCAATGTCTTTTACGAATTTGTATTGAAGATATGCATTTTCAACAGCAACGCACAACTGATTGATGTAGCGCAGTCGTTTGATATATAGCACTTCATCCGTTTCTGGTATGTGCAATGCTTCTGCCACATGCTTTGGCGGCAATAACACCTTCATTTCAAGGAGTTTCGAGTGCACCACATGTGCGTCGACAGCAGCATTTCGAGAAAGACCGCAAGACCGCTTGGCGCCATAAAAGTTACTGACGTTATCTGCGACAAATGTTCCCTTTCCTTTTTTAGACACCAATATCCCGCGCAACTTCAACTCGTTGAACGCCTCGCGAACGGTAACGCGACTCACTCCATAGGCATCAGCGAATTCTGTTTGTTTTGGCAGCATATCGCCTGGCCCGTATATTCCTTTCGCTATATCATTAAGGATCTGCTCCTTGATTTTCTTATAAATTGGCATATAGTCTTGATCTCGCATCATGGGTTGGCACCTCCAGATTCCATCCATATATGGCTATATGGCAAGTTAACTTCACATTTATTTTGCGCTGCAGTATTCATAAAAGCAATGTAAGCTATAGATTGTGAGTCAAATACGCCATATCTTTTCTCTAGTTTTCTCTTTATTTCTCGTTTTTTCTTTCAATATCGCGCAAAGCGGACTTTTTGCTTGATCATATTGCAAATCTACCGATTAGCAGCTTGCGTTCTTGGTAATATTCAATATCGCAATCGTGCAAATCAAACAAAAAGCAAACGAAAATTTCAACGTTTTCACAGTATCAGCACTTTTTATATGATTTTGCGTGAAATATTTTTTGAACCTACCTTTATGCGGCAGCCTTATCAAGATAAGGTACCATAACGGACCTGTTGACAAAATCAAAAATTCTGCTGGAAACCCACAGTGTTTCCAGCAGAACAGTAAATTTGGAGATATGCTGGCAGAGTTGGACACGGAAGAGGACGATCTGCAGTTTGCCATGACCGCTTATGGTTTGTGCGTACTGCTGGAAACGCATGGCGAGATAGAAAAAGCCGATGCCTTGCGGGAAAAGCTACTTGCGCGCGACGGCTTCTGGTTCTGCTTCAGCTATCTCGCGGCATATAGCGACGATAACTACACAGTGAAACCGGCAACAGTCAAGTGACTGCTGCCGGTTGTTGCTCTAAGCGGTTATTTGTTGTCCTTATGCGTGTTCACCTTTGCAGGCGGCGCGTTTTGTATGCGTTGAATTATGCCATACCGGCGGTGATAATCGCCATCTTATAGACCTCGTCGGCGTTGCAGCCGCGGGAGAGGTCGTTGATCGGGGCATTCAGACCCTGCAGGATCGGGCCATAGGCCTCGAACCCGCCCAGACGCTGCGCGATCTTATAGCCGATGTTGCCGGCCTCGATGCACGGGAAGATGAACGTGTTGGCATAGCCCGCAACCTTGGAGCCGGGGAACTTCAGCTGGCCGACGACCGGGGAGACCGCCGCGTCAAACTGCATTTCGCCGTCGATGGCCAGCTCGGGGGCCAGCTCCTTGGCAATCTCGGTGGCCTTCTGGCTCAGCGCAACCGTGCCGCCCTTGCCGCTGCCCTTCGTGGAGAAGGAGAGCAGCGCAACCTTCGGGTCGATGCCGAAGAACTCAGCCGTGCGGGCCGATTCGATGGCGACCTCCGCCAGCTTCTGCGCGCCGGAGAAGGTGACCTCGCCGGTGGCCTTGTCGACGGTGTCGGGATAGTCGATGTTGATGGCGCAGTCGCCCATGCAATACTTCTCATCGTTGCCGTCCTTGTCCTTGCGGAACAGGATGAACGACGAGGAGACGAGGTGCGCGCCCTTCTTGGTCTTGACAAGCTGCAGCGCCGGACGGACGGTGTCCGCCGTGGAATAGGTCGCGCCGCCGAGCAGGGCATCGGCCTTGCCCATCTTGACGAGCATCGTGCCGAAGTAGTTGCCCTTGGCAAGTGCCGCGCGGCAGTCCTCTTCGCTCATCTTGCCCTTGCGCAGTTCCACCATCTTGGCGACCATCTCGTCCATGCCCTCATAGGTAGCCGGGTCGATGATTGTGGCCTTGCAGATGCAGAAATTGCCCTTTTCTGCGGCAGCCTTGACCTCGTCGACGTTGCCGATGAGGATGACGTCCATCAGGTCGTCCTTGAGCAGACGGTCGGTCGCTTCGAGGATGCGGGCGTCGGGACCCTCGGTGAAGACGATGGTGCGGCGTGTGGCCTTGAGCGCGTCGATCAGCTTCGTAAACATAAGTATTACCTCCATGCTGCGGTGATTCCGCATTGTTTGGGACTATTATACAATGTACGCGCCGACAAAACAACCGCTTTTTTGAAAAATCAAGAAATCCGGCCTGTTTTGCACACTTTTCCATTTTTCCGGAAAACGGACTTGCAAAATGTGGAGAACTCCATTATAATAAAAAACACACTTTATGCAATTATGCAAAGAAAGAGAAAAGACAGGTATTATTTATGAAACGAGAATCATTCCGTTCCCGATTGGGCTTCCTGCTCGTCAGCGCCGGCTGCGCCATCGGCATCGGCAACGTCTGGCGCTTCCCGTATGTCACCGGCGAAAACGGCGGCGGCTTTTTCGTCCTCATCTATCTGATCTGCCTGCTCGTCATGGGCGTGCCGGTGCTGACGATGGAGCTGGCCGTGGGCCGCGCCGGCAAAAAGAGTGCCGTCCTGGCGTACAAAAACCTTGAAAAACCCGGCCAGAAATGGCACATCCACGGCTGGTTCTGCCTGATCGGCTGCTTCCTGCTCATGATGTACTATACCACCGTCACCGGCTGGATGGTCAACTATTTCGGCAAATTCCTCACCGGCGCGTTCCATGCCGGCATGGACACCGAATCCGTTGTCGGCGAATTCGGCGCGATGCTCTCGAACCCCGGTGAGATGACGCTCTGGACGGAGCTGGTCGTTGTCGCGGGCTTCCTGATCTGCTCGTTCGGCTTGCAGAATGGATTGGAGCGCGTCAGCAAGGTCATGATGCTCGCGCTGCTTGCGCTGATCGTTGTGCTCGCCGTCCACAGCCTCACGCTCCCCGGCGCGGCGGAGGGCATGAAGTTCTATCTGCTGCCGTCGATGGACTCCATCCGGAAAAATGGGCTTGGCACGATCATCGCTGCGGCGATGAACCAGTCGTTCTTCACGCTCAGCCTCGGCATTGCCGCCATGGAGATCTTCGGCAGCTATATGTCGGATTCGCACTCCCTCCCCGGCGAGGCCGTGCACATCTGCGCGCTCGACACGTTCGTCGCCCTGATGGCCGGCGTCATCATCTTCCCGGCCTGCTTCTCCTTCGGCATTGAGACGGGGAGCGGCCCGGCATTGATCTTCCAGACGCTGCCGAATGTGTTCGTCAACATGGCGGGCGGCCGCTTCTGGGGCGCGCTGTTCTTCCTGTTCATGATTTTCGCCAGTTTGTCTACGGTGCTGGCTGTGTTTGAAAACATCCTCGCCATCTGCATGGACACCTTCGGCTGGAGCCGGAAGAAGGCCACGGTCATTAACGGGCTGATCCTCCTCGTGCTGAGCCTGCCGTGCGTCTTTGGCTACAACCTCTGGGCGAACGTCCATCTGATCGGCGGGCGCGACATC
>ERZ827440.2099-NODE-2099-length-18641-cov-4.405144_pt1 | contig 18641 bp, 24 predicted proteins | sample MGYA00519774_ERZ827440 | MGnify/ENA primary metagenome ERZ827440 (study PRJEB31778, sample SAMEA3449302) | human gut metagenome | biome: human gut; feature: human-associated habitat; material: faeces | place: United Kingdom | collected 2010/2012 ... | reverse complement strand
GAACATCACCGGTATCCACAAGTGCCGTGGTTGTTTTCTTTTTGGATAGACAGCCAACCACAATGCCTTGCTCCTTCGGTCGGCTGCCCGGATTCTGCCGCCATTCTTCCGGGGTAAACGGAATGTGACGGTAGGTCTTTTTGATTTCGCGGTTGGTTGCCCATCGTGCGGTCCCGTGCTGACCGTTTCCCGCAGTTTTGGCTTTGATTCCTTTCAGGCCGTACAGATAGGACAGTGCGGTGATAAGAATAAAAATGCCGCCGATGGCGGCGGATACAACAATCAGTAATGTGATTCCTTCCAAAGCGGAACTCCTTTCAGTATGAAATTGCTTGCCCGACAGTCGGTTCTGCGACCGTGGGCGAAAGTGAAATGCTCCCGCCGAGCTGTAAACAGGACAGCCCGAGCAGGAGCATTCTTCTGATCTGCCATTCGATTTCGGTTTTGGTCTGTGCATCGCTTTTGTCCGCATCCTCACGGATTTCCTTCAGGTCATAGCCGATGGAATCCAATTGCGAGGAGATGTTCTGCTTGTCCCGGTGCGGCTTATACAGCTTTGCCATCTGATCGGCAAGGGCTTCGACCGTAATCGGCTTCCCGATCTGTCGGCTTCGTAAAACGCAGAAGGCGACAGCGGTTTTTGCCATCTCTGCGGCACAGGATTCTTTCTTTTCTGTCAAGTCTGAGGCGATAATCTGCTTTTTCAGCCGTTCCAGCTTTCGCATGGTATCGTCAAACAGATCGGCGGGCATCCGTTTGTATTTGATATATTCGTCGGTGTCTTCGAGGCACATTTCTTTCAGCTCGGCTGTTTTCTCTGTAATGTATGCGAGCTTCGGATGCTCACCTGCGGGAATTGCGTCTTTACCCATACGGGCTTTCAGGTCTTCGTCCCAATCCTTATGTGCGGGAAAGAGTCGGTACACCTGATACTCTCCGAGCGAATGGATGCTGTCCGCGATGCGGTATGCTCCCTCAATCCCCGCGGAATCGTGATCCAGGCAGAGATAAACCTGTTTCAGCTGCGGATGATCTTTCAGCATCCGAAGCGCGGCACGGTCGGCAGTTGAACATAAAGCAACATAGGAATGCTCCTGCCAACCTGCGGGATAGAGCGTCAGAAACGCAAGCAGATCTATCGGTGCTTCAAAAACATAGAGACGGTCGCTCTTGCCGATGTAATGAAACGCATATTCCGCATCGCTTCCCGTGATATTACCTTTGAAATCCGACAGCGGATTGGTCGCGCGTTTATGAAGATGGCGGACAGTTCCGGTATCATCCTTGCCGACAAAACAGACATTGTGATTGACCGCATCCTCATACATCAGTCCTGCATGGGTGAAGGTATGAATAATATCTCGGTCGATACCGCGCTCGTTCAGAAGATACGCATACAGTCTGCGCATATCCGAATGCGGGGGAGGCGGCGAGAAGTTTTTCGGCTCGGGCTTCGGTTTTTCTTTCGCTGCCGAGAGGATTTCCTGTCCCGCACTCTCGCCGAGCAGACTGCGCACCGCTTCGGGATAGGTCATTCCGAAGAACTTGCGAAGGAATTTTACAGCACCGCCGCCTGTCTGCTCGTACTGGCTGTACCATTGATTCTCCCGGATCGTGACCTTTCCCGCAGGGGAGTCCCACGCAAATTCCTTGCCAGTGCGCTTTACCTGCTCGCCGTGAGTTTGCAAAAACCGAACGATGTCTGCCTGTTTTGCAAGCTCTTTTTCCTGTTCTGAAAAATGAATGTATGGCATAAAGCTCCTTTCTTGTGTTGAAACTTGTTTGTGTAAAACCCGTAAGAACGGTTTTTCAGATGCTAATTGCGTAAAATGACTTGACAAAGCTCTTGATTTCGACTATAATATAGTTGTACTATATATTAGTCGTATATTGGAGGTGCGTATGTTTATAAGAAGAAGTATAACCGATGTTTTGATGCGGCGGGCAAAGAACAGCAGATGTTTACTGCTCACCGGACCGAGACAGGTCGGAAAATCCACCTTGCTGAAGCACAATTATCCCGGCGTAAAGTATTATACTTTCGATGATCAGGTTTTGTTGGCATCCGCAACAGAAGATCCGAAACTCTTTTTAAAAAATATACCCAAGCCCTCGATTCTTGATGAGGTGCAATATGCAAAAGACCTTTTTCCGTATATAAAAATCGAATGTGACAAAGACGAAAGATACGAAAACTATTACCTGACCGGGTCGCAGCAGATGAAGCTGATGGCAAAAGCCAAGGAATCACTTGCCGGCAGAGTCAGCATTCTTGAGCTTCAGGGTTTGTCCATGCGGGAGATCAACGGCATCGGCTTCAATCGTCACTTCGTTCCGACCGATGAATATATCACCGCGCGCGAGCAGGAACTCAAGCCTTACGAGAATATCTGGCAGATCATCCACCGCGGCTCATATCCCGAACTGTATGTCACCGAAAGGGAGTGGGTGGACTTCTATTCTTCCTATGTGCGCACCTATCTTGAAAGAGACATCAAGGATGAGATTGAAATCCGGGATGAAATTACTTTCACAAGATTCCTGACAGCCGTTGCCGCAAGAACCGGACAGCTTTTGAATTACGCAAATATTTCGGAAGAGGTCGGTGTCACACAGGCGACGATCAAGAGCTGGGTTTCTGTTCTTGAAAAAACGGGAATCGTATATATCCTTGAACCGTACTATTCGAGTCACCTGACCAGAGCCATCAAAACACCGAAAATCTATTTCCGCGATACGGGACTTGCATGCTACCTCTCCCGCTGGAACAATTACGAGGCACTGGAAAGCAGCGCAGTGGCAGGAAATATGTTTGAGACTTTTGTGGTCAACGAAATCATCAAATCATTTATCAATGAAGGTCTGGAATATAAATTCAGTGTTTTCTATTATCGCGGAAAGGACAAGAAGAAAACCCGGCAGAATGGCGAGACAATTGAAACAGAGAATGAGATTGACTTCATCATTGAAGAGAACGGAGTTCTTTATCCGATTGAGATCAAAAAAAGCGCCAAGCCTACAAAAAGCATGGCGGATGCCTTCAATGTGTTGGACAAGGATGTCGACAAACAACGCGGGCTGGGCGTTATTCTGTGTCTGTATGATGAAAAGCTGTATCTGAAGGATGATCTTGTTGTCCTGCCGATAGAGTACCTGTAACTGAATATTACTGCATAGACATCTCCGCATTCCTCTTTTCTTCAATCTCCCGGCGTTGGCGTTTGTCAATGGTCGGGAGTTTTTTCGCGTCGTCCCCGAGGATTTTGTCCCGAAAGGTATTCGCGAGGTTTTTGAGAAGCCCCGTGACTGCTGTTACGCGGACGGAGTTTGTCTGATGGTGCGGTGCTGTTTTTTTCTCTGAACCATGATGTGAAGTGTCGCTGTCCGTTCGTGACTCCCGCTTTTGTTCTCCCAACTGACTCATTCGCATCGCTTCCCGTATACAACATCATCTGTAAAAATATTGTCAATTCCTAAATCTGTTTTCTTAATCCACATATCAAACCATAATCGGATAATTTCTTCTCTCTTGTCCATAAAGCACCTCCATAATTCCCGATTTATCGATATCCTATTATACCATAAATCCTCCCGCTTTTCAACCGCTTTCGCTTACATCCCGCCCATGCCCTGATCGGTATCCTGCAGGACATCCTCCAGGGTATAGCCTTCTTCCATACAAACAAAGCCGAGACCTTCCACAAATTCGCCGTCATTGTTTTCAGCTATTGATTCACCATAGCCCGCGTAATCGAAAAACTCGTCAATTTCATAAGGCAAAGAACAGTCCAACTTGCTTTCCAGCCACCATGCACCGAGGTTGTTTGTGTCCCGCACACCCGGAGCATACTCGAAAAGCTCCATCGATTCCGCAATCCGGCACACTTCGCAGGAGGTATCGGCGTTTGCATACAGTACGGCTGCCGTGAATTTGTCCAGGTCCCGGTCGGGTGTTTTTGAGGCAGCATGGCATATCTCGTTGAACGCCTCCAAGCCCTCGTCGTTCAGAATGTGATCCATCACTTCGGAGAGCGGTTTCCCGAATCGGCTGCAGCTCATCTGAACATGGCAGTCGTCGAGGCTGTCTGCTCCCAACCGTTCCAATGCAAATTCGATGGAGGATTGCTCACACGGAGGATAGACAAATTCCGTTCTTCCTCCGTGACAGATTGCCACACTGGATTCCTCTGGACCGCCACAGAGGTATTCGGGGAAGGTGATGCCGTTGTAGACTTCCTCCCACGGCACTTCGTCGTTGATGAACATCAGACCGTAATCGGTCCAGATGCCGCGCTTGCTGTTTAGCAGAGCGCGACCTTCTTCGGCCCGTTTGGGATCGCGGTATTCCTCGTTGGAACAGCACCCGCCGTGGATATCCATGTAGTGTTCGACTCCTACATTCTGCATATCCGAGATGTTCTGAATCAGTGTGATCCTGCCGAGGTTAAAGGTGTAGTTGATCAGTTGCCTGAGATCCCGTGTATCAAAGCGGGATGCAGCCGCAAGCAGTTTTCCCATCTCGGTTCCGTCAAAGCTGTCCATCCGTTTGGCGAGGTAGTTCAGTTCATGGATATTGGCGTAAGTGCCTTCCATGGATTTCAGCCCCTTGGGACCAATGAGGTTGTTGATGAAAACCGTAGCTTTGTGTCCGATCTCGTTCTGTTCCGTCAGTCGCATGATCTCATCGTCGGAGCATGGAAATGATACGGTTTCAATATGGTTTCCGCCTGTCAAAAGGGTTGCTTTGATTTGTGTCATTTACATTCCTCCCATCGTCATGCCGTGTGTATGCGGCATTTCGCTGAACTCATCCGAATTGCGGACAAAGTAGCTGTCGCCGCTGTTCCAGAAGTGGACATTCATAATGCCGTCAGGGATTCTGATATCCTGCTGTTCGGCTCCTTCGCCCAGCCCGTCTGAATTCTGACCGGTGATGAATTCCTTGAGTTCCGCTTCTTCATCTTCGGTCAGCGGCTCGGTCAGCGTTGCACGCACTCTGCCGAAGAGGACTCCGTCAAAGCTCTCAAAATCCCATTTCAGAGACTTGATCTTTGCGACCGCCGAATTGCTCCCGTCAAAGTATTCCGCCATGTCGGTGTCGTCACTTGCGGTGTAGACATCAAACATGGCTTTGATTTCATCGGCATAATTATCCGCAAATCTGCCGTCAAGCTCGCAGTCGGAATCGTAGTCAAGGTCGCCGTATTCGTTGTATTCATAGACCGAGACCGTCAGAGGAAAATAGTAATCCTCGGTCACATACTTCGGCTGAAAGTTCATGATCTTTTGGCAGAGAGAAGAAAGACTGTCCGGGGGATTTTGCGACAGCTCCGCCTTCAGTTTTTCCTTCTGCGTTTGAGGCAGCTCCCGATAGAGATCGAGCATTGTGTTGACGCTGCCGAGGCTGTCTTTGGGGGTAACCAGTGCCGTGAGTTCATTTTCAAAGTCACTCTCGCCGAAGAGCTTCACTTTGATATAATCTTCTTCCTCATCCGAGCAGGGAATGATGTACGCCGGGGTTCTGATGCCAATCCGACTCAAAGAGCCTGCAAGCTCCATTCGGGAGGTCGGCAGTTCAAGGACGGCGGTCTGATCGTTTCTTGTGATGATTGCTTTCATGTTCGATTTTTCCTTTCGTATAGAATTCATAGATTTCTTTGTCGTTTTCATTGAGGACGGGGGAGCGCGTGCGAATCTTATCTTCCAGGCAACAGCACCGAAGGGCACGGCATTTCCCGCGCCGGCAGTACAGGCAGTAGCGGCAGTCGCAATCTTCTTTTTTATAAATGTAACCGATGACGAACCTCCTTTCAGGCAGACACAAATATTTAACAAATAAAAACACGAAAAAAAGGCAGAAGGTGCGTAAAATCATCGCACTTTCTGCCCTTAAAAACGGGTACTGCAGGGTTCAAATCCTGTCCGAAGCCGTTTTTTTGAAATGATATCTTTTTTTCTGCACTCTGTATCCGCAAACCTCATGATTGCGAAAAAGCGAGGAAACGCGAGAAAAACCCCCGAAATCGTGAGATTTCGGGGGTTCGAAGCCATGATATCTTTTTTGGCTTCACTATATGGCTCGTAGCACCGAAAAAGATATCACCAGATTTTTTGAAAAAGCCGCTTGTGGTAAGGCTTTTTCGTCCTTTTTTATAAATCCGTACTGTCTCACCTGCGGGGGTTGTGATGCCATTTCTTTTTTGGGGTGCGAACCAAAAAAGATATCAGGTAATTCAAATATCAATTGATTCTACCTGCTTCTTGCGATTATGCTCTGTGCTTCATATAAATCTCATTTATCGCTTCAGCGTACAAGGCGCGCGATTTTTTTACTAAGCCCTCGTTATTGTTCTTTTTGTATAGATAGCAATCAAGGACTTCATCCCAATACCCGTGCTTTTTCAACCAATCTTCTTTGGGTTTAGTATAGTATCCTTTGGTCTGATCAGCCCAAACATATGATCGTTGTTCCTTGTTAAATCGTATGTACTGTTGGAGTACTGAACCGGCTTTGTCGGTATAGTTGTTTACAATAGCGAAGTCACAACTTTGTATTATCCTTGAGCGCCAATGGTCAATTTTTTTGATTGTAAATACACGAGTTGAATCTTCACAGTATCCATATCCATACCGACGAACCACTGAGTTAAAAGCATCCATCATGATATGTTTGATTTCTCCGGGGTCATATCTATCGTCATCATAGAAAACATCAAGATTTACATCAAAATCATATCCGATATTGCTCTTACGGTCGCAAGTAATCATATTGCGACTGCTGCTCCCAATGAATTGAAATTGGAAAGAGATATCCTTGTTTCGCAGTATGTCCTGAACCTCATTGATTATCTCGATCAACTCAATTTTTGCCGGGGCAGCTTCTTTCTTGGAAACATATTCGAAGTTGTACATAGTTAAATCCTCCTCATATTTCCCAAGCCGCCCATTCAGTTCAAAACCAAATCATATTATTATACTTGTTTTTTCTTCGTTGTCAAGACCTATTATAACACATTTTAGGCTTTTATGCAAAATTATTTTTGAACAATTATATCTCATCATTCTATACCGCTTTCGCTTTACCTCGTGTCGTGCGATTTTGATGTCTTTGTAAGTGATGTCGGGTTATTGAGATTGTTGGCAAGCAACTCTTTGGTGTTTTCCAAAAGGCTGCCGTCGCCTGATTCATAAACGCAGACGAAGATTTTCTTTTTCCTGCAATCGGCAATAAACTCCTTTAGTTTTTGTTGCTTTGCTTTGTCCCTTTGGTCGGCGCGGGAGCACCACACCTGCGCCAGCTTCAGTTCGTTATTCATTACAATTTCCATTTTATTAAACTCCTTTAGTCGCCCTCCCAAACGCCATCCGGTCGCATATGTGCCATTGATAGCAATTGACAGAGTGACTTTTTAACATTCCCTTCGGTTGCTTTCCAATAGTCAGAATCAACTTCATCGGTCAAGGCATCAATTGCCTTTTGCAAAACGGGGATGCTCTCGGCTCCGGTTTTCCCGTAAATGCTTCGGAAGCCTTTTTCGCCAAGAACCTCGGGACGGCAGAAGACACAGGCATAGTTGTATGTGATGTTCAGACTCAGTTCCTTTGTTCCGTCAATCGCATATGTCCCTCCACGCATAAAATGTGGATTTTCCAATTCAATGATCTGCTTGGTGACAGGATCATTGAGATGAATGTCGTAGCTCACTTTTCTTTCTCCTTTTGCTCACCATTTATTTTTTAATTTAATTACATTGTCTGTTCGAAAGCCTGCTCCTCTGATTCATCGGCTTTTATTCGGATTAGACCGTTATCGAACAGATCCGCTTGCATATCCACAACTTCCATATCAAGAAGTTCGTATGCCGCGTATATCACGCCATCTATACTGATGTCCTGTTTTTCTCCGCCGAGCATCGCCTTGATATCCTCCGGCGTAAGCTGAACTCTGCCATCGGCAGTCATGATGTCAAAAGAACATTCGGGATGGCGCATAAGCTGTCCGCGGACAGTTTTGGCGATTCGTTCCTGCTCAGCTTCACGCTCGTCGGCATTTTTAATACCTTCGGCAATCGTTTTCGTAAACAATTCCGTGTTTTCGCAGATGTTTTTGAATCGGCTTCCGAAGTCCGTCAATATCTGCAAATCATCACAATTGCAGAAAAAGCCGCCCGCCTCGCTGTCAAAGATAATTCTTTCGATATTCGGTTCATCCGCAAATGCCTCACGAAACGCAGCGTCCCATTCATAGCCGCTGCCATGTGTTTTGAGTCCGCGCTCATCGCACACCTCATCGCCGATTCCCTTGGCATAATTGTCAAATGCGGTCTGACAGTACGGGTAGTACTCATCGCTCAACAAATCAATCGGCAGGCAGAGACTGAATCGCCCGTCGTCGTGTGCAACCACATAGAACGGTGCGTTGGTGATATTGAAATCTTCTATTTGCTTCTCTGTATTCATAACATCCCATTCCTCTCAATATCACATACCATTCATCCGCAAGACTTCGTCATGGGTTTCTTCCCCGACAAATTCCGATGCCGTCATTGTTTCGCCCAAAAAGTTCGGCTCAGTGTCATCGTCAAGCGAGATATATCCGTCCTTACCGAAATCGAGCACCTCACGCATCAGCACGGTGCCGCCGTGATTGACTCCAACCTTCGGCTCTATGGAGCAGAAGCGACCTCCGTCATCGCTATGGCGGAGGTCGTATGCATGTAAACCTTCGGGAATCTGTTCGGGCTTAATCCGTCCGTTGCTGAACAGTGCTCTGTGGTCAAGCACCTCAATGACATCTAACTCTTCCTCGGTCTGAGCCGTGGTATTCAGTTCACTTGTTTTCAATTTATCGTAACTCATATTTTATCTCCCTTCGTATAGGTTATGGTCATTGTCTCTTTCTTTAAATTGCATTCGGAAGATGGCGATATATCTTCCAAAGGACTATTTTGCTCATACTGATTCCTTCTTCCAAATTTCTACGGGTATGTCATAAGCCACAAGCTCATCTTTGATTATTTGTTCCACAATGTTCCAAGACCCTCCCGTAAGACCGCTGCCCATTTTATAGGGGATTCGGACGGCCGTCAGTGTCCTTGCCGGTAATGGTGTTGCAACGGTTCTCACAGTGGTGAGTGCTTTTCGCATAGCGTCATAATCGGCATAGCGTTTATCCAGACCGAAGCCGTCTTGTGCGAACAGGTTGGCAACGAGCCATTCACTTCCGTTGTATCTGATTGGACAAAACAACACCTTCCCGAGCAAGTCCTGACGGTTAGCGGTTTTGGTGCAATTTCTTTGATACATCTCATATACCTGAGGGAACATAGTGCGAATCTGCTTTGAAAGCCCTGCATCCATAATTCCCTGACAGTTTACCAGATGGCAGATTATCAATTCGTGACCGGTCCTGTTGGGAGAAAATATATCACCACAATGATAGTCTATAACAATCCCACCTTTCTCATATTTCGCTCAGATGTTTTGTCTATTCTCAACACCGATATACGAGCAACCGGACATAGTCAGCAGTTGGGCATGTTTCGTCCGGATTTGCATCCTTGATAGCATATTCTGCCCATCGGCAGAAATAGCCGAGCATCGTATCCACTCTGTCTACGATTAAGTTATAAACCCTGTACCAGTCATCATATTCGTCCCACTCATAGTAGGAATACTTCTGTTTCTCTTTATCGGACAGTTTTTCATATTCCTCGGGCGTGAGCCAATAACCTATGGTATCATACTCGTCGATTTCAAATGCTGCGATACTGACCTTGGAAGCATACCCGCGGTATCGTGTCGGCTTGTCCTTCTTGATTCGACTTTTTACGGATTTGCCGTAGTTCACAAGGAACATGGAACGGCTGTAAAAATCCTTGTAGGTGTCGATATGTAAGTATGGGTCGTATGGTTCATCATCTTCATGGTAAAATACCGACCGGACTTCTTTACTCATATTCTCCGGTCGGCCGCAAGTGTAGCTGACTTCTTCCAGTTCTTCATATGCTTCACGAAGCCAATTTCGTCCCGAAATGACCGGACAGACATCAATATTTCCGTCAGTGCGCTGAAATAGCGGATTCAGATTGTACCACTGATTGCCGACACGAACCTCGGCGTAAACTGCATAATAAGTTCCCATTGATGACTCCTTTTCTTTTGTCTGATACCATCTGTGTCAGCAATCCGAGTAAAATTCTTTCATGTCATCCAAACGGAGGCACGAAAGGCGTCCATACTCATAGCCACTGCCGCAGTCTATACCGATTGCATTATCGCCCTTCCAAATGCACCACGGCATTTTGTCGTGAAAGTAGCAGGTAGGCGTGTGGCCGAAGAGCAGTACATAACCTTCGGGAATCGGTTGTGTTTCATCCCATCTATCCCATATGGCAAATTCACGGCTGTTCTTGTAGTCACAAATGTTCCGGGGGGATTTCATGTAGTTTTCCTCGGGAGAGGCATGGACAAGCTTGTACTTGACTCCGTTGACCTCAACTTCAAGGTTTGTCGGCAGTTGGCGGACGAAATCGAAAATCTCGGATCGGATATCTTTGCGGTAATGTTTGAGTTGCTCATGCGTAATCATACCGCCGTTCCTGTACCAAAGCCTTTTTTCTCTCCGATTCGTGTTTTCCTTTTCTTCGGCTGCATCTTTGCAATGACCGATGGCGTTGAGCATCATATATTCATGGTTGCCAATCAACATTTCGGCATTGGGCATTCTCATGATCTGTCTTAATATTTTGATTCCTCCGGCGTACCTGTCTATCACATCTCCGAGGACATACAATGTATCATCCGCTTGGAGATTGATTTGAACCATAATGGACTTAAATCGTTGCAGGTTGCCGTGGATGTCGGATAATACATAGGTCATCGTTTCATCTCACTTATTCGTTCCTTCGTGTCCGGTGGTTTCATATTTCTAAAAGCATGCATTTCGTATCCTCCGTTTCGAACTTTATTTCGGAATATTATCAAACCCTGTTGACAAAACTATCGTTGCAATGATATAATATGGTTGTGTCATCACAATGATATAGGGAGGCTTGGTTTTATGAGCACAATTCAATTACTTCACGGAACGGATCACATCATCGAGGTTCCGGATATCAAAATCGGTAATCCACACAATGACTACGGAAGAGGCTTTTACTGTACCCGTGTCGAGGAGATGGCCAGAGAATGGGCCTGCAAAAAGAACACGGATGGCTTTGTAAATGTCTACGACTTTGACGAAGACGGGCTGAAAGTACTGAACCTGCTGAACGGCAATCATACAGTCCTCAACTGGATTGCCTTACTTCTTCAGTTCCGTACCTTCAAACTTGATTCCGAGGTTGCGGTTGACGCTCGGGATTATATCATCGAACATTACTCGGTTGACCTTTACGGCTACGACATTGTTGTCGGATACCGCGCGGACGATTCTTACTTTCAGTATGCTGAGTCCTTTGTGTCAAACACACTTCCTCTCAGAAGTCTGAACAAGGCGCTTCGTCTCGGCAAACTCGGCGAGCAAACCGTTGTTATCTCGCAAAGAGGATTTGAGCGTTTGAAGTTTGTCGATGCATATTCGGTCGATAAGAATGTCTATTATCCCAAGTTCCTGGATAGAGACACCAAAGCGAGAGATACTTATCGTAAAGAAATCAAGAAGACAAAATCATATCGTGATGATATCTTTGTACTTGATATCCTTAGAGAGGAGATGAGCAACGATGACCCACGCATACAACGAATCCTATTTGAGTAATGCAAAGGATCGGCTGTCCTCATTCTTCGATTATGCTATCAATGACTGCAAGATTAAGCCGGATTGGATTACCGTACTTTTTATCAACACAGGCTATGCCGAGCAATTTGAGCGCGGCAATCCTGCATATGTTGCAGGTATGTCCGGTGTTGAACTTGCCCGTGCGGTTATCCTGAAAGCATACGGCAGAAAAGAACTTCCGAAGCCTACAAACTCCGAGGAATGTTCTCCCGAGTATTGGGCAGGTTGGGCGCTTGCAGAATATCAATGGTACTGCGGCCGCAGGTTCAAAGATATCTTCGAGCGAATTCCTTTGACTAAGATTATCGGAATGTATTCGGTCTATCATGAGATGGATATCACGAACTTCATTGATACGATGGAAGAGTTCTATAAGGCTGCCGAAGGCGATTCCAATCTGAAACGCATTCGGGAAAGCAGAGGCTTATCTCAGTCAGAACTTGCGGAACAATCGGGCATCAAAGTCCGAAACATTCAAATGTATGAGCAGAGAGTCAACAACATTGATAAGGCACAGGCACAAACACTTTACAAGCTATCCCGTGTTCTTGGTTGCGATATCGAAGACCTGCTTGAAAATCCTATGATGTAACTTCGGTTGTGCACCTGCTTCGGCAGGTGCATTTTCTATGCCAAAATATGCCTTGAGCACAGGCAGGTTTTCGGGGATCACACAGAATTTGAGAAATCCCACGGTCATATCTTCAATCGTTGTCCCGAGGTTCTTGAACAGTTCGGCTGCCTTATTATATACCTCTCTGTCGATTTCAATAGTCATTGTCACAAGATCTTTACTCATCGTCTTCTCCTTATCCAACTCTGAAGAAGTAGTCTTTGCTGAAACTCGTGAAGGAAACTGCAGAGTAATCGTTCAAAATTAGTCTGTAGTATCTTCCCATCGTCACAGCTTCTTTCTGTTGGCCCATGTGTAATCGACAAACACATCCCAATTATTCATAATCTGCCAACAGACATCTATCTTCTTTTTCTCAGATTCACGTGGAGATATCCATGGGGTAACAAGAACTTCCCATTCGCACTTCGACCAAAAGTAATACATTACCTCGCTGCGGAGTTGCTTGGCAAAGTCCTCTTTGTTCTGATACTTCTTAGCGGCCTTCTTCACATATTCACGGAATGAACCGTGTTCGAAGACATTGAAGGTTTCGATGCTGCGGCTGTTGCAGTTGTGGTAGAACACATTCCAACTAATCTCGTTTTCGTGATTAACGGTTTGATTCTTTTTCCACGGGAACTGTGCCATATATTCAGTAGATCTTTCGCCGTAGTTGGGGCGTATAGTCCTTCCATGCTCAATAATCTCGTCCAAGGTTACAGGCTCGTAATTCCAATACATACAACCTACATTGTAGATTTCATTCCGGCATCCGATGCTATTAAGACGCTTCGCAAAATCAACCTCAAAATCCGCTTCATCAGTAAAATGGGAATGAGCATGGAGATGGATTGCCTGGTATCTATGTCCGTTGTACATCGGGGTGAAATAATGGGAGAGGATAACTCTTTTCTTCGTTCCGTCTTCCAAGCTTACACAAATATCGTCGTAATCCTTGATTCCTGCAAGCGCTGCCTTGGCTTTTGCATTGTGCAGAAAGCGGTCATGATTTCCTTTAATGAGAATGATCTGACCGTTTAGACTTTTGATAAGCTCCGGAGCGTCATCGTTTCGTGCTTTCCATATCATGTCCCCAAGGACATAAGTGAGGTCGCCCTTGCCAACCTTGTTGTTCCATCTGCGGATAAGTTCCGCGTCCATTTCCTCAACCGTCTTGAACGGACGATTATCAAAAGCAATAACATTGGCATGTCCAAAGTGCAGATCACCGGTAAAGAATATCTTACCCATCTTCCATCTCTCTTTCTAAATTTGTTTTGTTGACCTTCATCTTCTGTAATTCCTCACTTGACTCGAACTGGTGGAAAAGAAAATGCATTTTATCAATTCGTTTGTTTGTGTGCCAATGTCCGCAGAACCATGCCATATAGTCCGTCGTTTCTTCTATGACATCGAGCCACTTCTCCGTACTGTCATCCACTGTACTTTGGTCGATACCCGGGAGGAATTCTTCGACAGGCTCATATTTGAAAGGACAGGTGTGTGACAGAACAACATCGATAGCATTTTCTTTAAGCTGCTGCTCTACATATTGCTTGATTTCTTCACTTGGTTGTTCATCTGACCACCAACCGTATCCTCGGGAAAGGCGATAGAACTTGTCCACACTGTAGGCGCCGCCGATAACGATGTGTCGAAGCCCCTCTAAGTCATATATCTCGCCGTCTTTGGCAAACAATACGGAGGGATAGGCTTCCTCATACCATACGATGCCGCCGTGCCATTCCTTCGTTTTATATGTTGGAATATGCCATGGCCTTATTTCATGATTGCCGTGGATACAGAGAATAGTGGGCTTCAATTTGTCAAGTGCATACTTCAATTCTGCATCTCTTTCGTCTTGCCCGTAGTTAGCACCGACATCGCCGAGAATTACGATGATATCCTCCCTTGTGGGATTAAAACGCTTACAGAATCGTTCTATATCATGTTTCTGCCCGTGAATGTCACCGGTGTAATAAATCATAGTTGTGCCACCTTTCCGATGATAAGTATATCAGTCAATTTGATTCTTGTCCTGCGATTTGAGAAAATATATTCGCAAACCCCCGAAATCATATTCGCAAGCGAACATTTCGGGGGTTTGCTCTTTTAACCGTTTGTTTATGCAGTTGTTGTTTCGCAAACTGCAGGTTTATTCTTTGACTTTCGGAGTGTTCCATCGAAGCCGAAAGCAACTTATAATTTTATCTGCGGTTGGCTCGGGTTAAATACTTGTATTCACGCATCGCTTGCTTGGTTGCCTTAGCGATATCAAGTAATACCCGCATTTCATAGTCACTGCAATCCGAGAGAATTGCGGTGAATTCATGATTGGATGCCTTGATTGTATTGGTAAGGCTGTCAATAAGCAGGTCATCGGTGGAGACATTCAGTTCGTTTGCCACCCTCACCAAGGTATCGAGGCTGCAAAACTTGTACGCCGTCTCCACATAACTCATATAGGCAGCAGAACGATCAATTCGCTCTGCAAGCTCCATTTGGGTAATGCCTTTCTTTGTGCGGAACGCACGGATTCTCTGCCCGAGAAGAATGTAGTTGATTTGCATATAGAAACCTCCAAAAAATTGATGTTTCTATTATAAGGTATAGCCGATGTGTTCAACCGCGGCTTATTCCAAACATCGGGCATAGATTATATAATAATCTATATACTATAAACGGATGAGGGAGGTGCGTCATGAGAGAACTTGACGATGCAAGGTATAAGGCAATCGGTGCAAGGATTCGTGATGTTCGCCTTCAGCGAAACATGAGCCAAGCTGAATTGGCGGAAAAAGCATTCATCTCCGTTCCGCATATGAGTGAGGTTGAAAACGGAAAGACCAAATTGCGGCTCTCCACTTTTGTATATATAACTGAGGCATTGCAGGTTTCTGCCGATGTACTGCTCCGCACCAACACTCCCGAGGTCATTGGAATATACCAAGGTGAGTTCAACGATTTATTGGCAGATTGTTCTCCTGCCGAGATTGATTCCATTATCAAGATCGTGAAGGAATTAAAAACCACAATGCGGATGAAGAAAGACGATTACCTATTTTGACAGGTCGGGCAGCAATGTCTGACCTGGTTTTTGTTCTTGCCGCTTTCATTGAAGGGTTTTCTGAAAAATCAATCAACTTTTCAGCGGAGACAATTATCTATTCAATTCAAATATGATTTTCGAGGCAGGTCAATCTTGACCTTCCTTTTTTGCTCTTTGGGTTGGCAGTTTTCAGTCTGCCGACCTTATTTTTTTGCATTTTTTTCGTCTGTGATAAACCGGTGGTTAAGCACTTGACCTGTGGTTAGTCGATATTAAGCCTTGCATGATTTACAATAATCTTAGCCTTATTTTGAATACTGCAAGTGGGAGGATAACCAAAATGGACGAAATAGATATTCACGCTAAATTGGCTCAGATAGAAACTGCACCGCACTTTTCGGAGATATTTGACGGGGACACGGAACGGGCTGAGATGATTGCTGAGCATCTGATATGGCTGCACACGATTCGCCGTGAGCGACCTCTTGTGTCAAAACCATACAAGGTGGGCATTTACATCCGATACTTTAATCAGACCAGATATGAGAATTACCTCGATTTTCACAAGAAGGGGTTTGTAGACACATTGGCATTGTGTCCGAAGTGGGAGTTGGTTGACTTCTATATAGATGAAGGCTCAACTGCCCCCAATATGGAGAATGCACCCGAGTGGTGCAGACTGCTTCAAGATTGTCTTGACGGCAAGGTGGATTTAATCATTACACAGAAGGTTTCCAATGTAACGAAGAAACCGCAGGAGATTACAATCATGTCCCGCTATCTTGCAACGCTGCCGCATCCGGTCGGAATCTACTTTATCTCCGAAGATATTTTCACCCTTGCTTCTTATTATCAAGAAGATATGCGGGACACAGACTTCTTCCCCGATGGATGGGTGAGCCTGCCGGACGATGACTCCGAGAGGAGGCTGCTGCATGATTGACAAAACGAAACGCTTAGAAAAAGAGCAAGCCAAGGCAAAGACCAAAAAGCGCATCTATGTTGAGGTCGATCCCGAAAACTATGATTACTTTCCCGAGACCAGGCAAGCCGATTATTACGATAATGATGTCCCGCAAAGGGTTGCTATCTATGTTCGTGTTTCTACGGACGATGTCCGGCAGACTACATCCTTCGAGTTGCAAAAGAAGTATTATGAGGATTTCGTTATCAAGCACCCTCACTGGACGCTCGTTAAAATCTACGCTGACGAAGGCATCTCCGGCACTTCTCTGAATAAGCGAGAGCAGTTTCTTCAGATGATTTCCGACGCAAAGCGCGGAAAAATCGACATGATCATTACAAAGAGCGTTTCCCGTTTCGCCCGCAATATCTATGACTTTATCGGTATTGTGCGAGACCTTGCCGAACGCAATCCGCCTGTCGGAGTCTTCTTTGAAAGTGAGGGGATTTTCTCACTGAATGATGACTCACAGCTTGCATTGTCTTTCCAAGCCACAATGGCCGAGGAAGAGTCACACACACGAAGCAGGTCGATGGAAACATCTCTGCGTATGCGATTGGACAATGGTATCCCTCTGACTCCCAAACTGCTCGGGTATATGCATGATGCTGACGGAACACTGATTCCGAATCCTGACGAAGCGCCTACAGTTAAACTTGCGTTCTATATGTATCTGTACGGCTATTCATCACAACAGATTGCCGATGCTTTCAATGCTCTCGGGCGCAAGTCCTATTTGGGAAATATCAATTGGACTTCCAACGGTATTGTTCAAATACTACGCAATGAGCGACATTGCGGTGATGTCCTCACTCGAAAAACCTTTACGCCAAACTTCCGTACCCATAAGGCAAAGAAAAACAGAGGTCAAAGACCGCAGAGCCGATATCGTAATCATCATCCCGGCATCGTTTCCCGCGACGATTATATTGCGGTTCAGAGAATGCTCGATAACGCTAAGTACGGTAACAAGTCTATCTTGCCCGAAATCCGCGTTGTAGAAGATGGTGTCCTCAAAGGTTTTGTCACCATTAATCCCCGATGGGCAGGATTCAAAGAGGGGGACTACTACCTGGCTTCCAAAAGCGTGTATTCCTCTCCCGAGGAAGAACCGCATCCGGAGGAAGAGATTCAGTTTGAGGTGGAAGCAGGTGACTTTGACCTGCGCGGTTTTGAAATAGCCCGCGGCGAGTTCTTTGATGCTCCTCGTCAGCCTCACGCCATTATTTATCATAAGTTTATCAAGTTCAGTACCGCGTGTGTCCGGAAATTCGGCACACAGAATTATATTGAGATTCTGATAAATCCTATTAGCCGAAAACTTGCGATTCGACCGACCACCAAAGAAAACCGTAACAGTGTCATGGCGTCAAAGCCGGAGAAAGGTATTCTATACCCACGGTTAATCCCAACCGCCGCTTTCAGTGAGACGATGTTCAACCTTCTTGGTTGGAACATCGAATACAAATACCGCATTTTAGGCACTCTCTATGAGCAGGATGGCGTAGTTGCCTATATCTTTGATACCGTTGACTCAGAGGCATATTTCAAGCCTAATGTGCTTTCTAAAGAGAACGGCGAAGAGGACTGTACAAATGTGCAGCCGTTGATGCCCTCCGGAAAGCGCATTCGTGCAATTCCCGAATCATGGACAAGCTCCTTTGGTAAGCAGTTCTATGCGCAGGAGAAGTCCGTAACGGAACTTCAGCGGCAGAGCGAGGAAGATTGGATGCTCCGTTTGGAGGGCCAACTTTTCGAGACAGGCAACAAACTTCATGTAACGGGGTTTGAAGAACTCAAAAGTTTTATCACGCAAGAATTGCAGGGCGTAGATATTTAGGAGGTAGTTTATGAATGATATTACTGAGCAGAGGACTATGACAGAGACCTTTGCTCCCCAAGCGGACTCAGAACTGCATAAAATCCCGGTATTAAAAGACGAGGAAGAATTGATTGAAATGAGCACGGACTTCAACCTCGAGGAATTCCAGGTTGTCCGCAGAGAGTTCTTTGCTCATATTCGTGAGCCTGCGGTTACATTCAATAACCGCAAATTCTATGTGAATTCAGCTTGCCTGACCAAGTTTCCGCACACAGACTATGTCCAGGCGCTGATCAATCCTCATACTAAGATTTTGGCTCTCCGTCCCTGTGGTGAGAATGAGCGAGGGTCGTTCCAATGGTGTTCAATCGGTCAAGGCAAAAGGAAGCCGAGGCAAACAACATGTAC
>ERZ827440.2094-NODE-2094-length-18736-cov-5.358332_pt1 | contig 18736 bp, 17 predicted proteins | sample MGYA00519774_ERZ827440 | MGnify/ENA primary metagenome ERZ827440 (study PRJEB31778, sample SAMEA3449302) | human gut metagenome | biome: human gut; feature: human-associated habitat; material: faeces | place: United Kingdom | collected 2010/2012 ... | reverse complement strand
GCTGCCGGTTGTTGCTCTAAGCGGTTATTTGTTGTCCTTATGCGTGTTCACCTTTTGGCTCAGGCTTTTTGATATCGCCAAACAGGATTCGTTGTATTTTTGTAAAAAGCATGATAAAATGAAAAATACAGTATGACCACATCGGCGCATTGCCAGCATTTTCACAAAAACCAGTTTCAGTCCGCAAAATTCAGGGTTTTCCCCTGTTTTCACGTAAGATCCACAATGACAGGAGGGCATTTATGAAAGAACTGTTTGAGGCGCTTCTGGCCGCGCTGCGCCGCGGCGAGACGGCGGCGCTCTGCACCATCCTCGGCGCGAGCGGCTCGGCCCCGCGCGGTGCGGGCGCAAAAATGGCGGTGTTCGCCGACGGGAGCACGATTGGGACGGTCGGCGGCGGCGCCGTTGAACTCAGAACCATTGAGATGGCAAAAGAGGCAATTTTAAGCAAAAAATCGTTGATACACGGATTTTCGCTTGCAAAAAACCAGATTGAAGACCTCGGCATGATCTGCGGCGGCAAAGTCACAATCTATATTCAGATTCTGAAGCCAGAAAATGCGGATATCATCTCGTTTTTGGAAGAAGTTTGTGAACTTTTTAGAAAAAATGAAAATTCCTGGCTTCTCTACGAGCTGTGCGGCGGTGAGGTTGCGCAGATGGATATTTATACAAAGGCGCGCGGCCTGCGGCGGATGACGCTGGACGATGCAGCGCTCGCCAAGCTGCTGACGAGCCAGCCGGTCTATCAGGCAGGCGAACCGGCGTATTACGCCGAACCGGTCGTCCTGGCCGGAACAGCCTACATCTTCGGCGGCGGTCACGTTGGCGCGGCGCTCGCGCCGGTGCTGCACTATGTCGGCTTCCGCGTGGCCGTGTTCGACAACCGGCCTGATTTTGCCACGCCAGAGCATTATCCGGATGCGGATGAGGTCATTTTTGGCCAATATCAGGACTTTTCTCCGTGGATCACGCTCCAGCCGGAGGATTATGTCACGATCATGACGCCCGGCCATCAGGCCGACCGTGAGGTGCTGCTTCAGGCGCTGCGCTCCCCGGCGACCTACATCGGCTGCATCGGCAGCCGCAGCAAGATCGCGGGGACGCGTGCTTGGCTGGCCGAGCACGGCATCCCGGACGAGGCGTGGGAGCGCGTTCACGCACCGATTGGGATTCCGCTCGGCGGGCGGACGCCGGAAGAGATCGCGGTCAGCATCGCGGCGGAGATGATCCGCCATCGCGCGGAACACATGGCGAACAGGAGGTAAAGATGCGGGAAATTCAGTTAAAACGAGTCTACCGGCACTTCAAGGGCGACTATTATCTGGTGGAGGATGTGGCGCACGACTCCGAAACGGGCGCGCCGGTTGTCGTCTACCGGAAACTGTACGGCGACGGCGGATTGTGGGTGCGGCCGCTGGAGATGTTTCTCAGCGAGGTCGACCACACGAAATATCCGAACTGCAAGCAGCAGTACCGCTTTGAGCTGCAAGAGATCAAAAGCGTCAAAGAGCATTGAAAAATCCCCCCTGTTTCCGAGGAAACAGGGGGATTTCTTTAATGATTACGGCAACATACCCAGCTGGTAGAATGCTACCGCGCTGGCAGCGGCGACGTTCAGCGAATCGACGCCGTGCGCCATCGGGATGCGGACCGTGTAATCACAGACGGCGATGGTGCTGGCCGCGAGACCGTCCCCCTCGGTGCCGAGGACGATTGCGAGGCGCTCCTGCGCGGCGATCTCCGGGTCGTTCAGCGCGCGGGAATCCGGGCAGAGCGCCATCGCAACGGTCGAAAAGCCATTAATTTTCAACAGCTCCGGCCAATCCTCGTCCACATAGGTCCACGGAATCTGGAAGACCGTGCCCATCGCGACGCGGATCGCGCGGCGGTAGAATGGATCGCTGCATCCGGGCGTTAAAAGCACGGCGTCCATGCCGAGGGCGGCGGCGGAGCGAAAGATCGCGCCAACGTTGGTCGGGTTCATCACGTTCTCCAGCACGGCGACGCGGCGGGATGTTTTGCAGAGCGCGGACGGCTTCGGCGCCGGGCAGCGGCGCATCGCGCAGAGCATTCCGCGCGTGAGCGGATAGCCGATCAGATTTTGCAGGACAGACAGCTCCGCCGTGTAGACCGGGACGTCCGGGCAGCGCTCCATAAAGGCTTTCCCTTGATTCTCAAGGTATTTTTCCTCCATCAGGAACGAGATCGGAACATATCCGGCATCCAGCGCACGCTCAATAACCATTGGCGTTTCGGCGATGAATTTGCCGTTTTCCGGATCTTCGCGGCAAACGAGCTGGTTTTCCGTCGTCCGCGCGTAGACGTCCAGCTCCGGCGCGGCGAAATCAGTGACGCGGATCACAAGGCTCATGCCAGCTCCTCCGGCGCAATGTGCGCCTTGAGCCAGGCATGCATCTCCGCGCGGCCCTCCTCCGACATCGGGAACATCCGCTCGTCCTCCATCTCGCTCTTTTCATAGCACAGCGGCCCGTGCCAGACCTCGGCACGAATGGAGCTTTCCGGGAGGTTGACCTCCTTTGGCGTCAACATCACAACGTTCGGCGTTGCCTTGAATCGCATCGAGCCATAACTGCCGGTAAACGTATTTCCGTTCTCAAAGCTGTGCAGCACGGGCAGAAACAGATCTTCGCGCGTCACAGCAGAAGGGCCTCCATCTCATCGAGCAGCTCGCCGAAGAGCTTCAGCGCGGACTCGACCGGCTGCGGCTTGGTCATATCGACGCCCGCACCGCGCAGCAGCTCGATCGGGGTCTTACTGCATCCGCCGGAGAGGAAGCCGAGGTAATCGCGCACTGCCGGCTCACCCTCGGCAAGGATGCGCTGCGAGAGCGCGATGGCAGCGGAATAGCCCGTTGCGTACTGGAATACGTAGTAATTGTAGTAGAAATGCGGGATTCTGGCCCATTCGAGTGCGATATTCTCGTCGAACACAACGTCTGGCCCGTAATACGCCTCGTTCAGCTTCCGATACTCCTCACAGAGCAGGTCGGCCGTCAGCGTCTGGCCCGCACGGCTCAGCTCCGCGATGCGCAGCTCGAACTCGGCGAACATCGTCTGGCGGTAGAGTGTGGTGCGGAACTGCTCAAGGAAGTAATTGATGAGGTAAGCGCGCTGCCGCTTGTCGGTCGTCTGCTTGAGCAGGTGCTGCATCAGCAGGGCCTCGTTGCAGGTCGAGGCGACCTCAGCCACGAAGATGACATAATCCTGATAGATGGTCGGCTGCGTGTGGTTCGAGAGGTAGGAGTGCAGGGCGTGGCCCATTTCGTGTGCGAGCGTGAACTGGCTGTCGAGCGTACCGGTGTAGTTCAGCAGGACGAACGGATGGACGAGCGCGCCGGCGGAATAAGCGCCGGAACGCTTTCCGACGTTTTCATAGACGTCGATCCAGCGGTTCGTGAAGCCCTGATTCAGAAGATCGCCATACTCTTTGCCCAGGCAGGTCAGCGCCTCGGCGACGGTCTTTTTGGCCTCTTCATACGGAATATTGACGTCTACATCGGGCAAAAGTGCGGTATAGATGTCGTAAAAATGCAGCTCGTCCAAACCCATCAGCCGCTTGCGCAGGCGCATGTAGCGGTGCATTTTGTCAAAATTGTGATGGACAGCTTCGATCAGATTGGAATAGACACTGACCGGAACCTCGGTCGAGTCAAGGGCGGCCTCCTGCGCCGTGGGGTAATTGCGGGCCTTTGCGAAGAACTCCAGCTGCTTGACCTGTGCGCCGAGCATGGCGGCGAGGGAGTTTTTATAGTTCTGATAGACGCTGTAATAAGCGTCGTAGGCGTTCTTGCGGAGGGTACGGTCCGGCGATTTCAGGCAGGCCACATAGGTGCCCTGCGTGACCTGATGGGCGTTCCCCTCAGAGTCCAGCGCGTCCGGGAATTTCATATCGGCGTCGGAGAACAGGGAGAACGCGCGGTGCGGCGCGCCCGCCATCTCGCCCGCGGCGGCCAGCAGTTTTTCTTCTTTTTCAGAGAGAATATGCGGACGTTTGCGGCGAATGATGTCAAAATGACGGCGATAGAGTTCGAGTTCCGGTAGATCCTTGTAGAACTGCTCCATCGTCTCATCCGAGATGGACAGCAGCTCCGGCACCTCGAAGCTCGTCTGCTCGCCGAGTTCGACGCCGGTCTTTGTGAGCTGGCCGACCAGGTTCTGGAATTCTGCGACGCGGGTATCCTCGTCGGCACGGCGATAGGCATAGTTGCCAAGGGTGTCATAGAGCACGGAAACCTGCTCGTTCAGGTGCATGTAGTCAAGCAGATTTTGCGCAGAGATGTGGAGTTTTCCGGAAAAGGCGGCCAATTTCTGCCCCAATTCCTGCAATTTCTTCAGATCTTCCTGCCAGAGGGCGGGAGAGGCATAGAGATCTTCGATGGCCCATTTATCTTTTTGGGCGATTTCGTTTCGTTCCGGGATTTTTTTCATGGCTTCGTCCCCTTTCTGCGCTCTATGGTATCATAAAAAACCGGATATCTCAAGTCCAGATTAAGAATTGACACATGCGCTGCAATGTGATAATATATGCAGGAATTTATGAATTTTATTCACGCTCGTGCGTGACAAGGAGATCCTGGCTATGAAGAAAAAAGAGACGACCGGCAGTCTGATGCTGTTTGTGACCGCGATGATCTGGGGTTCGGCGTTCCTCGCCCAGCAAAGCGGCATGGAGCACATCGGGCCGTTTACGATGCAGGCGATCCGCTATACGCTGGCGGGACTTGCTTTACTTCCATTTATTGCAATTTGTGACAAGATGGGAAAATTCACGAAGAAGCCGGTCACGCACGAAGAGAAAAAATTCCAATATGGTTCCGGCGCGGTCTGCGGTGTGCTGCTCTGCGCGGCGAGCATTTTGCAGCAGTATGGTCTGCTCTACACGTCGGTCGGCAAGTCAGGCTTTATCACCGCGCTCTACATCGTGCTGGTGCCGCTGATCGGTCTGCTGTTCGGGCGGAAGACGGATGTGTTCACGTGGATCTACGCGGTGATTGCGGTCGTGGGTCTCTACATTCTGAGCGTGAGCGGCGCGGTGTCAATCAATCAGGGCGACCTGCTGACGCTGGGCTGCGCGGTGATCTTCGCGCTGCACATTCTGAAGATCGACTCGGTGTCGGGAAAGCTCGACGGTGTGCGGCTGGCGTGTACGCAGTTTTTTGTGTGCGCGGCGCTCTCCTACGTCGGGGTGTTCGCGCTGGAGACGCCTGTTTGGAGCGACATCCTGCGCAGCTGGTTCCCGATCGTGTACGCGGGCGTGATGTCCGGCGGCGTGGCCTATACGATGCAGATCCTGGGTCAGCAGAGCGTGCCGCCGACGATCGCATCGATGATCATGAGTCTGGAATCGGTGTTTGCGGCGCTGTTCGGCTGGCTGATCGGCGGGCAGACGCTCTCGGGCCGGGAGCTGCTCAGCTGCGCGATCATGTTTGCGGCCATCGTGCTCTCGCAGCTGCCGCGGCCCAAGCTTGCAAAAAAGGCATAAATCAGGCATAGCAAACCGCCCATCCGGGATCCCGGATGGGCGGTTTTGATTTCAAGTTTATTTTTCGACGACCTCGAGGAGCTCCATCGGACAGGCCTTGGCGCAGATGCCGCAGGCGATGCACTTGGAGGCAAATTCACTCGTCTCGGCCTTGACCATCACGCCGAAGGGACATGCCTCGACACACTTGCCGCAGCCGGTGCAGAGCTTCTTGTTGACGGTGTAGACGCCTTTCGCGTTCTGCGTGATGGCGCCGTTGGGACATGCTTCGGCACATTTGCCGCACTGGACGCAGAGCATCGGCTTGGCCGCGCCCTTGCGGTCGACGATCTGAAGACATGCCTTGGCGGGATCAAATTCTTTGTAGAAGGCAGTGGAGCAGGCGCGAACGCACTCGAGACAGGCCATACATTCGACACCCTTTTTGGCGGTGAGTTTTTTCATGGGAACGACTCCTTCATTTATTATAGTTAAATTATTATACTGAATTCTTTCATAAGAATCAATCGCTTTATAGCGATTTTTTACAAAAGTTCGGATAATGGCGCGAAAATGCGGCAGACTAAGGGTCAGCAACGAAATTTTTCAGTTTGGGAGGAAACAAATATGAAACGAATCTTGATCTGCTTGCTGGCAGTCTGTCTGCTGGGCCTTGTGCTGGCCGGGTGCAGCGCGACGGGCCGCGTCGGCCCGAACGGGATGTACGGCAATGTATCGACCACAACCGATGGCCGTGTGAACGGGACGAACGACTATTACAACGGTTACAGCGGCAGGGACGGCCAGACCTACAATGATACGAATGGCCGCACGTACAGCGGAACAAACGACCGGACGTACAGCGGAACAAACGACCGGACGTACAACGACGGCACGAACGGCCGCACGTATAACGGCACCAACGGTCAAACGTACAACGGGACGACCGGCCGCACCGGCACGAGCGGCTCCACCGCGACGCAGCGTGGCACCGGCATGGCCGGCGGCCGGTAAAATCATCGCCCATCCGCCAGATGGCGGATGGGCATTTTTGATCATTTGAGTTCCGGAACTTCGATCGAGCGTTCCAGCCTGTCGCTCCCCTGTTCGGCGAAGCCAAAATAGCGGAAGAAGCCGCGGGCCGGATGCTCCGGGGGAAGCTGCACGACCAGGCGCTTCGCGCCCTCGGCGCGGAGCTGGCGGACGGCACAGCCGATGAGCTGCTCGCCGAGGCGGCGGCCCCGATAGGCCGGTTCCAGCAGGAGCCCGGTGATCTCGCCGGTGTCCGGTGTGGAAAGCTGCGTGGATACATGCCCGACGACCGTATCGTGCAGGAGGGCGTCGAAGCAGCCGGGTGCGGTCTCGCGGTACCACATATTAAAATCACTGCGGTCTCCGGCCTTGCGCCACCATTTCTGGCGTTCGAACGTCGAGATGTCCGGCGTGAGGTGCGAGGCGTCATTCAAAAAATCGATGCGGAACGTACCGTCTTCCACGGTCAGACGGGAGACGGAGGTATTATCGCAATATGGTACATTCTCGCTGCTGAGCAGCCGCTGCTGGAACGCACGGAGCACGGAACCATGTGCAAAAACGGCGACCGTTTTCCCCGCGTTCGCGGCGGCAATGTCGCGCAGCGCCGCCTCAAAACGCGCGGTAAACTCTGGCCACGTCTCACTGCCCTCGACGTGCCAGTGGATGGTGTCGTGGTTGAATTGTTCAAGCAGCTCCGGTTCGAACTGCTCCAGCTCGCCGAAGGGGTGGTTCTCCCAGCGGCCAAGTCCGACCTCGCGCAGGCGCGGGTCGGTGTGCAGCTCGAGTGCTTTCGGGACATAGATAGCCGAGGCGGTCTTGCAGGTGCGATAGAGATCGCTGGCATAACAGGCGTCAATTTGGATCGGTTCAAAGCGGCGGCGGAGCGCCTCGATCTGAAGCAGGCCGTTCGGCGTGATGAGCGAATTGTACCAGCCGTCGATGCGGCGATAGGCGTTGCCCTCGGCCTCGGCGTGGCGGATAAGATAAAGCGTTGTCATGGAAGCTCCTTATAAGACACTGATGTAGCCCAAAATTTGTTCGCGCATTTTCAGCGCGGCCTCTCGGGCGTATTGCTGATAGTGGTCCGCGCCGTCGTCCTGCCGCTGCCAGGCGTAGAGCACGCTGCGGCCCGCCATCACGGCCGCGCCGTGGCCAAGCTTATCAAAGGCGTATTGCACATCCTTGGCATTGCCGCCCTGCGTGCCGTAGCCGGGAACGAGGAAGAACAGGCGATCATATTTTTCGCGGAGCGTGCGCAGCACCGCCGGATTTGTCGCGGCGGCGGCGATGCCGATCTCGGAATAGCCGTTTTTGCCGAACTGATCGAGGCTCCAGCGCATGGCAAGGTCGGCCATGACCTGATAGACCACGCGGTCACCGGAGAGGAGGTCCTGCACCTCGCGGGCGGATTTATTGGAGCTGCGGGCAATGATGAAGACGTTTTTGCCGTCCTTGCAGTACTGCGTGAAGGGCTTGACCGAGTCGCTGCCAAGATACCCGGTCATGAGCACGCCGTCGCAGGCATAGGGCGTAAAGGTCTTCTCCCCGACCTGGATGCCGCCGAAGCAGGCGCGGGCCATCGCCTCGGCATTGAGCGCCACGTCGGCGCGCATGAGATCGAGCAGGACATAGAAGCCAAGCTCCCGCGCGCGGGCGAGCACGTCCTCCATCGCGGCCACGCCGTCGGAGCCAAGGGCGGCAAACGCGCCGCTGACGATGCTGACGGCGGGAACGACGTCCTTCAGCGCGTCCAGAATACCGAATGAGAACTGCCGGTAGCTCTCGGCGGCAGCGCGGAGCGTGTCGCCATACTGCGCCCGGGCAGCGTCTTTGATGGGCATGGGAAGCTCGAGAACGGACGGAGCAATACAGATCATGCTGGGGTTTTTTGTTTTCCGGATTTTTGCCTGCAAAACATCGATCGACATACGGCTGCCTCCTTTGTATTTTGATTATTATAACATAATTCTGCAAAAAAGAACAGGTAAAATCACAGGAATTGACGTGCTCAGGGTGTCTCTGCCTGCAAGGGCCGCCCTCTATTGACAAATAGGCGTTCTCTCAGTATAATAATTAATTCGCATCATCCTGAAAGGAAGCAGCCTATGGCTCCCAAAAAAACAAGCTCACAGAGGAAGATCTGAAAGCGCAATGCTATCAGCAGGCCGTCGAGTCTATGAAGCGCATGACAAAATAGATGCCGTAGGGGCGGCCAATGGCCGCCCGCTGCATCCCCTCCGCCCTCCAAAAAATCCCCCTCCAGCTGGCCGGAGGGGGATTTTCCATATTACTTTGCGAACGTCTCCATGAATCGCATGAGGATCATGGCCGTTTCCGCACGGGTCGCGGTCGCCTTCGGGTTCAGACGATTGCTGCTGCCCTTCAGCAGACCGGAACCGACGGCCCAGCGCATCGCGTCCGCCGCATAGCTGCTGACCTGAGCTGTATCAGCGTAGCCGGAGATCTCCGCCGTCTTGCTGACGTCGTAACCCTTCAGCTTCGCGTAGCGGTACAGAATCGCCGCCAGCTGTTCGCGCGTGATTGCACCCGGCATGTTCGTGCCGTCCGAGATCTCATGCTCCATGGCCCAGCGCTGGCCCGCGCCGTACCACGGCATTCCGCTCGTGGAAATACCTTCCACTCTCGCCAGCATCGTGACGATCATGCCGCGCGTCGTGTTGGCCTTCGGGCTGAACTTGCCGTCGCCCGTGCCGTTCATCAACCCATTCTCAACCGCATAGCGCACAGCCTCGAAATACCAGTCACTGGCCGTCACATCGTCAAACTGCGCCTTGCTTCCGCTCTCCGCGTTCGGATTGAATGGATCGGACGCTGGCTCCGACGGCGTGACCGGCGTATTTGTACCGTCCGGCTCAGCCGCATCCGCCGGAATGACGGTGATGGTCGCGTCGGCGATCTGCCGCAGGAACTCCTTGGGATAGCTGTCCATAAAGCCCACTGTGATCAGCAGATCGACATAGCCGCCATGAATCTGATACGTCCCGGCGGGCGTGTCGGCGGGCACAGTGAACGTAATGCTCCTGATCTCCTCGAGATTCGAAACCACCGCGCCCTCATCGTCCGTGTCCGCACCGCTGGACAGATACTTCGTGTTGATCCGCTTCACGCCGGGGATCGTGGTGTAGAAGATGGTGTTCGCGCGCTTGAGTTGGTTGTCCGCGCTGTAATCGTACTTGCTCCGCAGCAGATCCACGGGCAGATCGGGGATCGTGACGGTGACGCTTTCGCCCGCGCGAACCACGCCGCCGTTGGACACAAGCGTCGTCATCCCTTCCGGAAGCGTGAACGACGGATCGTCCGCTACCTCCAGCGTAATGTTGCCGAGATGGCCGATATCCATACCGGTGGATGCTGCCATTCCGCCCGTGTTGCCCTGCGTAAACTCGGAATTCAGTCCCGAGCCGTATCCGGCGTAGGTCTGATAGCCGTCACGGAGCGTGATCGTTCCGGAGGCCGTCAGCGGCACGCCCAGCCGCATATAGCAGCCCGCCTCGCTCGCGCCGGTAAAGCCGGGATAGTTCAGCGCGATGGCTCTGTCGTTGACGAGCAGACCCTGCATCGGCATATCCGTCATATAGCGGATCAGGCCGACGCCATTGTTATAAATGCGGGAGATCTTGTGGACAGCGATGTTCTTGCCGATGATCCAGACGCCCGCCTTGTCCCCAATGCGGAGCGGCATGCCCGGCCGCGTCTCGTTTTCCACAACATAGCGCACGACCTTGCCCTTGAGGGCGTAGACCTGCGTGACGTTCCGGCCTTCATAATCGGCGTTGACCTCGATGCAGTTATAGCCGTCCTTGAGCAGAACGGTCACATCGCCGTTCCCTTTGACGGGATAGCTGGTTTTCACCGGCGTACCGTCCTCGTTGTATTTCAGATAGTCGTATACCCAGACCTTTCCGTTCTCGCCGTTGACGTGGAACGAGAATGCCGCGCCATCTTCCTTTTCATAGTCATACGTCCAGTTGTCATACTTCGAGGCGTTTTCCAGCGCCTCAAAGTTCGTCAGCTTTTCGTTCAGCTTCCCGATGGCGGTTTCCTCCGGGCTGTTCACATGGACGACGATCTCCGGCGTCTGGCAGTACATCGTGCCGACGCTGTCGACCAGCTTCACCGTAAACGTGGTCGTTCCGGCCTTCTTCGGGACAAGGTAATAGCGCATGTTCTCGTGCTCGCCGTTGCCGCCGAGCCCCTTGTCCACATAGACATCCTGCTCCGTGCGGATCTCAAAGATGCTCTCGTCCTTGATCTCAAATTTCAGCAGACCGGGCGACGTGAACGGCAGACCCTTTTCCACGTAGCCATAATAGTTCTTGGGCCGGTTCGTCCAGATCTCGCGGAACCCCGTCTCGACCTCTTCGCCCAGATCGAGATTGTAATAGCTGCCGCGCAGCATGAAATCGTCCGGATATTGCGTCGGATAGCCCAGCGAGTCTCCGTTCCGGATGGCCGCAAGCGTCACCGTGTAATACGCGGGCCAGAAATCTCCGGCCACGGAAGAGCGCATGAAGTCGCTCCGCTGCGCGTCGCTCAGCCCCAGATACAGGACTTCCGCCTGCCGCACATCTTCCAGATACAGCCGGTAATTGTCCGCTGTGGTCTTTCCGGCGTAGTTGGAAACCACGTCGACCAGCTTCTGGATGGCCGCCTTGTACGGGATCCCCAGCTCCTCCAGCCGCTCCTTCAGGCGGAACAGCTTCTCCGCGTTGGTGACCTGCGCCTGTTCTTCCGCGCTGAGTCCGTTGTAGAGCGCTTCCTTCGCGCAGACGCTGTCATAGAGCGTTTCGGTGTAGGATGCGTCCTCCGCGTTCGGGAGCGCATCGATCTGTGCCGCCAGCTCCGCCGGAGAGAGCGAGAACCGGCGGAACGTAAAGGTATAGTTTGCGTTGAGATAGTTCTTTTGCCGGTTGAACGTATACAGCCGCAGCGTCGCCTCGCCGGAGGAAACATCCAGCTTCAGCTTATTGATATTCATGGCCGCCATGTTGCCGGTCGGATATGAGCCTTTTTTCTCGGTGCCCACATAGACATCGACGCATGCCGCACCGAAAAATTTGACATTGGGCTTGATCGTCTGGGTATCCTTGCTGACGTAAACAAGATAGTTTCCGCAGAGCACATCCGTTCCGGTCTTGCCGTTCCAGGCCCCATTGCTGTCCAGCTGGAAGATCGTTCCCTCCGGATATCCGTAGAATTGCTCGGTGGACGCCGGGTCGCTGTTGAACTGGAGGCTCTTAAAGATAAGGAGGCGCGATTTGCTCAGGCTCAGCGGATACAGGGTGCTCGTGCCCTCGCTCGTCAGCTGAATGAAATACAGATACGCGCCGGGGGCCAGAATGCAGTTCTCCACCGTGACCGGCCCGTTTGCGAAATCGCCGACCTGCTCGCCGTTTTCATTCAGCAGCACGGCGCTCGCGCCCTCCGGCACGGTCAGCTCCGCCGTAAACCCGGAGCTGTTGTATGCCTTGTTCTCGGTATAGGCGTCCAGTGTGACCAAAAACTCGCCGGTCGTCTCGACAAATCTGAGCGACGGTTCGCCGGTCTTTTCGCCCTCCTCCATCCGGGTCGTGACCGTCAGAGAACTCTGATCCAGCTGCGTGCCGGGCGCCACAACATGGATCGTATAGACCTCGCCGGGCAGTTCGTTCGGGTTGGCCGTGGGCCATGTGGGGTCGCCGCACTTCACGGTGAGATCCATTCCGGGCGTCACCGGGATGCTCGCCGAGCGGCGATATTCATTTTCTCCGACGAACGTCCGCACCTGGAACTGCTTGTTCATCGCCGTCGGCGTCACGGTCACCGCCGTCTTGTTTGTCGGCAGGATGAGCGTATATTCATGCCGGTCGGGGGAAAAGGCCGGGGCCAGCGTTCCCTCCGAGATCTCAAGCCCCTTCAGCCGCTTGTCATAATCGCCCCAAACGCCGCCAAGGTCAGAACCCATCCCGGTCGAGGTGTACATCACGCGGATCTCATCCCCGTCCTGAAGCGTTCCGTCCGCGGTAGTGTACTGGTCGAAGCCGTAATTCGTGAACCAGTCGTTCAGTGTGCCCATCCAGCCGGAATATTCGCCGTTCCGCTTCTCGGCCACACCATTGATCTCCGAAATATAGCCCTTGTCCGCACCGATGGTCGGATAGCCCGCGCTTTCCAGCGCCCAATCGATGCAGCTCATCATGGTCATTGTCCCTTCGAGCGGCACCCATACGTTGAGCAGCGGGCCGCTCCATGCCGGCGCGATCCAGTCGGACGCAGCGTTGGCCTCCGTATAGGTCGTGTTCTCCACAGTTACGTGTACGCGCGGCGTTGTGTTCGCGCCGAGTGCCGACGCCGGGAGCAGTCCCAGCAGCAGCACCGCCGCAAGCAGCAGCGACAGCAATCTCTGCGATTTCTTCATACTTTTCTACTCCTTTTTTCTAGTCTATCACCGTTTGGATCGCCCAAATATGATACAAATAAACAATTTGCGCCGCTTTCCGAGCGGAAAACGGCGCGCAAAACAACGCGCTGCGGTGGTCCCTCCCGCATCGCGCAGCATCCATTCCGCCTCTTCGGCGGCAAAACAGTAAGTCTTCTGGCTTGCGGTCTGAGTCCAGTTGGACTCGCGTCCGTCTCCTGCCTTCTCGCAGAATTTCACCTGCAATGACTCCCTTTCGGGCAAACGGCCAATGGCCACTTTGGAAACGTCCTCCCGCGCACAGCTCCGGGCGAGTGGTTCGGGGATGGCTCCCCTACCGTTCATTTTCGTCGCGGCCCGCACCGTGGAACCGCGATTGCTGTTTTATGGATCTCAATATCAATTGTATGAACAAAGGGCTTCAAGCGTTGGAAGCACAGCTTCCAACGCAGAACGGGATCCCGTTCTGCCCTCTGTCCGATTTACAACTTCATTCTACAATATCTTGCGTCCATTTACAACCCCTTCCCACAATTTTTCTTCCCGCCGCGGCGGCTCTAAAAATGATGCGTCATTGCGAGCCGGTGCGCACACCGGCGTGGCAATCCCGTGGATCTTTTAGGAGTCCTGGGGCAGGCAGGAAAAATCAATCCCCAACTTCTTCTATCATCCCCAAAATTTCCCGACTTTCTTTGATGATTCTCTGTCCGCCCTCGATGGACTCCAGCTGTGTCAGGAAGATGAGCAGCTCCTGTCCCGCGCCGAACGTCTCTCTTACAAATTTTGCCGCATGCTCTATTCGCATCCGAAGCTCCGCTTCCGCCGTCTCGATGGCCGTGCGGCGCCGCGCTTCCTCCTGCCGGAGTCTGTCAAGATTTTCCGCTCCGCGCAGCAGCCCGCTCACGACCGCGCAGAATGTCCGCTCCGCGGCGCGCTCCTTCGCGCTGATTGCTCCGCACGCGATGCGCACCTCGACCGCGTGCTCTCTCCGCGCCAGATGCTCCTTCGCCGCCGCCAGATCTTCCGCTGCGCCGCAGAAGCTCGTCAGGCTCTGCGCCAGCTGTTTCCCGGCACAGCAGGTTTCCAGTTCCTTGCCAAGTGCATGCAGCAAAAATTCCACCATCGCCAGCCGCTCGTCAAACCGCAGTTTCCGCAGCTCCGGCGCGCAGGGAATAACACCGGAGAGCACGCCTTCCACATCCAGCTTCGCCCTGCACGCTGTAAAAATGCGGAAGAAGGAAGTGAAGGCCGCTGCGGTCTCCGGCTCCTGCAAAAATTCTCCGAATACGGCATCCTCGATCGGGAAGTCCAGCCGTTCATAGCCGCTCAGCAACGTAGACAAATCCTCCCAGCCGCGTGCCGTCACCGCGCCGTGCCCATGCGGCTCCACACGGTAAAACCGCTCCGGCTCCAGCTCCAGGAAGCTCAAAATTGCCGGATGGACGCCGCGTGACAGCGCATACGTCCGCCAGACCCGATAGTCCGCCTCCACCTCGATCAGGCGCACGCGATCCATTGTCGCCGCGTCGAACCGCCGCGCCGACCCGTTATATTCCGGCGGGTTGCCCGCCGCCGCGATCACCCACCCCTCCGGGACACGGTATTTTCCAAATTCCTTCTTCTGCAATAATTGCAGCATCGCGGGAACCAGCGTTTCTGAGACGCAGTTGATCTCGTCGAGGAACAAAAAACCGGTTTTCTGCCCCGTTTGCTCCATCTGGTCGTAGATCGACGCCAGGATCTCGCTCATGGTATACTCCGTCGCGGAGCAGGGTTTTCCGCCGTAGGTCTTTTCGCGGATCAGCGGCAGACCGATCGCGCTCTGGCGCGTGTGGTGCGTCATCGTGTAGGCTACGAGTCCCGCGCCCAGCTCCTCCGCCAACTGCGAGAGGATCGCCGTCTTGCCCACACCCGGCAGCCCCATCAACAGGAGCGGCCTCTGCTGCTCCGCGGGAATCCGCAGCGAGCCGAATTCATCCCGCTCGGTATAGACCAAATACGTCCTTCGAAGGGCTTCCTTCGCCTGTTTTATATCCATTGTTCCTCGCTCCCCGGTTTTTCCGCGTCCAGCACGAGCGTCTTCGCCCAGCGCGGAATGTTGATGTCGTCACAGCGGTATTGCAGCATCACAAATGTCACCGGATACGGCGGCGCTTCCTCCGGGAACACGCCGTAGCCGTCCGTGAAATAGAGCACGCCGCCCAACCGTTCCAGCTTCCCTTCCTCGATGAGCCGGTCGACATGGCGGAAGGCCGGGCGGAAATCCGTCCCGCCGCCGCCGTAAAGCTCCAGATGCTCCAGATACCACTGAAATTCGTCCAGATTGGTCACCAGTGCGTCCTGCTGCACCTCGCAGTCGCATTGCAGGATGTGCAGCCGGAACTGCTCGAAAAACAGCCGCTCACGGCACAGAATGTCCCGCACAGCGCTGAGAAACCACGCGCAAAGCCCGCGCGAGCAGGAGGCCGACGTATCCAGCACGATCACCATCTCCCGCAGCTTCCGTTCCTCGGAATATTCCAGCGGTTCAATCAGCGGCATGCCGTCGTAATGCTCCAAACCGTACGTGTACCACGCATAGGAAAAATCCGTATCGTTCACATGCCGGTTCTCCCGCACCTCAGAAAACGAGCGCAGCAACGCGGCGAAGCGCGCCTGATTGTCGGGCAGCTCCGGAAGATCGAGCCTCTGGTGCGTCGTGCCGGAGCCGATCTTCGGCCTGTGCGCCTGCATCAGGGGATGGAGCTTGCCCTCCTGCCGCTTCCAGACGGCGGCCAGCCCCTCGCCGGATGCACGCGCCCGCTGCTCGCGCTGCGCGGCGGCAGCCCAATATTCGTGACTGTCGCGCCGGAACGCCTCGCGCAGCTCGTCCTGCGGGATTGGGAACTCTCCTTCCAGACGCGCATAGACGCTCCGCGCCGAATAGGCCGCGCCGTCACCGCAGGCATAAAACGCCTGCGCGTACAGCCCTTCGAGCGGCCTGTCCAGCAGCCGCTGACGCAGAAACTCCGCCGCCATGTCGCACGCCAGATCCCAGCGCGCTGCGTCACGCCGTCCGCGCGTCCATAGGTGGCCCAGCATCGCGTGCAGCACGCTGTGCAGCAGCACATCCTCCGCATCCGCCGCCGCGAGCCAGTCCGGCGGTGCATAAAAATATGCTCCGTCCGTCCCGGCGGCCTCTCCCTGCCGCCAGTCCAGCAGGCCGAGCGGCACGGCCAGCACCGGCAATCGCCGATACAGTCTGCCGCGCAGAGACTGATACAGCCGTCCTGCTTCCATCGTGCCGCCCCTCCCCTGTAAGTGTCGTTTCATCGCCGAATTTCGGCATTTTCTTTTTCAGTATAACATCAATTCGGAGAATGAAAAAGAAAATTTTTAGCTTTCTTGAAATTCACTATTGACTTTTCACAGCTATTGTATATAATTCACTAGTACAAAGACGAGACACAAAAGGAGCCTTTCATGAATACACAATATAAAAAGGGCGTGCTGGAGCTGTGCTTGCTGGCGCTGATGCACAAGCGCGATTGCTATGGGTATGAAATTTCCGAATTTCTCTCCCAGCACATTGAGATCGCAGGCGGCACGGTCTATCCGATTTTGCGGAAGCTGAAGGCGGACGGACTGCTGACCACCTATTTGCAGGAGGAGAGCGGCGGGCCGCCGCGCAAGTATTACAAGCTCACGGAGCTTGGCCGGGAAACGTATCAAAAGGACCGCGCGGAATATCTGAAGTTTGCGCAGTCGGTCAGAAACCTGTTGGAGGATGAGAACGATGACAAAAAGTGAATTTATGACGCGCCTCGAACATGAGCTGCGCAGGAGAAATGTGGCGGATGCCGCCGATGTGATGGAAGAATACGAACAGCACTTCGCGTTCAAGCTGGCGGACGGGTATTCGGAGGAAGAGATCGCCGCGAAGCTGGGGACGCCGGAGTAACTGGCCGCGCAGTTTGAGGCGCTGCCGGGCAGCGCGCCGCGCCGTTCTGCCGTGCTGACGTGGCTGTGGCTCGGCTGGGCCGACCTGTTCTTCGGCCTGTTCTCGGCCCTGCTGCTCTCGTTTGGCGCGGTGTTGGCTGCGTGCGTGCTGAGCTTCGGCGCGGCGGGCGTGTGTCAGTCTGAACAAAACCACATGAAAAATCCACAAAAATTGCGTAGAAATCTCACTTGACAAAATTTCAGCTGCGGACTATAATCTCACCTCTGAAGAAAATAACAGCCCACTTGCAGGTGATTTTATGACGAAAAAACGACTTTCCCTCTTCCAGCCCATCGACCTGACCGAGGGCACCTGCTGGAAGACCATCTTTCTGTTTTCCATCCCGATCATCATTTCCTATCTGCTCCAGCAGATCTACACGATCAGCGACGCGGCCATCGTCGGCCAGACGCTCGCGGCGGATGAGGTCGCGGGCGTGAACGACACGTCCCCCATCGCGTTCATCTTCCTGCAATTCGCCTTCGGCGTCAGCGCGGGCTTCTGCGCGGTAACGGCGCGGAGCGTCGGCGCGCATGACGAGGCCGCCGTGCGCCGCTCGCTCGCGACACAGATCGTCCTCTCCGCGGCGCTGACCGTCGCGCTCACGGCACTGGCGCTCGTGCTGCTGAACCCGATGCTCGCCTGGATCAACCTCACGCCCGCGAGCGGCGAGGTCTATCGCGCCGCATTCACCTACTGCGCGATCATCTTCGCCGGCATCGGCGCGCAGCTGTTCTACAACTTCATCTGCTCCTTCCTCCGCAGCCTGGGCGATTCGGTGACGCCGCTGCTGTTCCTCCTGTTCTCCACGGCGCTGAACGTCGGGCTGGACCTGCTGTTCATCGTCACGTTCCACTGGGGCGTCGCGGGTGCGGCCATCGCCACCGTGCTGGCGCAGCTGCTCAGCACCATCGGCTGCTTCTGCTACGCCTTCGCCCGCTATCCGAAGCTTCGGCTCCACCGCGAGGACTGGGCCATCACGCGACACGACATCAGCCAGCACGCCTTTCAGGGCATCCCGCTCGGGCTGCAATTTTCTGTGCTGGCCATCGGCATCATTGTTGTGCAGAGTATTGTTGTGAAGTTTGACATTCTGGACGGCCAGATGGTCTCCAATGCCGCGCAGAACGGCTTCGGCGCGGCCAACAAATTCACAGGTTCCCTGATGACGCTGCTCAACGGACTCGGCACTGCGATGACGAGCTTCGTCGCGCAGAACCTCGGCGCGGGCAACTTTGAGCGCATCCGCAAGGGCGCGCGGCAGGCGCTCGTGATGTTCGCCATCGCGACTGCCATTTCCAGCGCGCTCGGCTTCCTGGCCTCGATTGGAAATTTCTATCTGCACCTGTTCCTCAGTGCCGACAAGGTCACGCCGGATACCATTCGCTTTGGCAACGGCTATATGCGCGTCGATATGTCGCTGATGCTCTTCCTCGGCGGGGTCTTCCTGCTGCGCAACTGCGTGCAGGGCATCGGCAAGCCGCAGTTCATCCTCGGCGGCGGTATCGCCGAGCTGGTTGCGCGTGTGCTGGTCTGCCTGCTGCTGCCGGCGGCGGTCGCGGGCGGTGAGGTCAGCGCGGCCGCACCCCATGCGGCCTATCTGGCCCTCTGTCTGGCCGACCCGATGGCGTGGTTCGCCGCTGACCTTGTGATGGTCATTCCGTTTATCCGGAACATCCTGAAGATGGACTACCGTTACCTCTATAAGCGCCGCGCCTGACCCCGTTCGCACATATACCGCACAGCAAACCCCCGGCTGGCACAAAGGCGAACACGCATAAGGACAACAACGAAATACCGCTCAGAGCAAAGGAAGTCCT
>ERZ827440.2091-NODE-2091-length-18784-cov-6.275615_pt1 | contig 18784 bp, 19 predicted proteins | sample MGYA00519774_ERZ827440 | MGnify/ENA primary metagenome ERZ827440 (study PRJEB31778, sample SAMEA3449302) | human gut metagenome | biome: human gut; feature: human-associated habitat; material: faeces | place: United Kingdom | collected 2010/2012 ... | reverse complement strand
CAAAAGATAAATATTATGCTTTGTTATATGATGAAGAAGAAAAGAAAGCTTATGAGAATAAGTGTATATTAGAGGATGCTATAGAAGATAGTTATAGTTCTGGATTAAATCATGGTGTATCAAATGAAAAAATAAATATTGCTAAAAATTTGCTTAAGAAAAATATGTCTATAGAAGATATATCGGATGTAACAGGTTTAACAATTGAAGAAATTAATAATTTAAGAGAAAATATCTAAAAAATAAGATATTTTCTTTTAAAATATGGTACTATTTATATGGAGTTGAAAAAAATGGATGGATTTATAATAATAAATAAAAAAGAAAATATGACTAGTAGAGATGTTGTTAATATAATATGTAAAAAATTACATACAAAAAAAGTAGGTCATACTGGTACACTTGATCCAATGGCTAAAGGAGTTTTAGTAATTGCAGTTAATAAAGCATTAAAACTTGTTGATGATATAACTAGTTTAAATAAAGAATATATTGCAGAGGTAACACTTGGAATAAAAACTGATACATTAGATATTACAGGTAATGTTTTAGAAAAAGAAGATATTACAAATATTAATAAAGAATTTATAGAAGAGGTTTTAAATTCATTTATTGGTGAATATAATATGGAAGTACCAATATATAGTGCAGTTAAAGTAAATGGGAAAAAATTATATGAGTATGCTAGAGAAGGAAAAAGCGTTGAACTTCCTATTAAAAAAGTAGTCATAAATAACATAGAATTATTAAGTGTTGATCAAAATAAATTTACATTTAAATGCAATGTATCAAAAGGAACATATATTAGAAGTTTAATAAATGATATATGTAAAAAATTAGGTGTTATAGGATGTATGTCAGACCTTATTCGTACAAAACAAGGAAAATTTTATATAGAAGATGCAATAGATTTAGATGATATAAATGAAAATACTAAATTTATAAATATGGTTGATGTTATTGATTTTCCTATATTAGAAGTAAATGAATATTTATATAATAGAATAAAAAATGGTTCAAAATTAGAAAATAGATATAACTATGAAAAATTAGCATTTACTTATAATAAAGAACTAATAGGAATTTATATTATAGATCCAAAAGATAGTTCTAAGATAAAACCTAAAAATATTTTTAATTAAAAATATGTAAAGTTTATAAAATTTACTATATTTTATTTATTATTTATGATTTAATATATTTAGAAGGAGGAAAATGAATATGTATTGTGAAAAATGCGGAAGCAAAAATGAAATGACTTCAGAATTTTGTACTAATTGTGGTAACAAATTAAATAAAGAATTATCTAATACTAATGTAAATAATACTACAGTAATTAATCCGGAAGAAGAAAAAAATACTTTTGGATGGGGTGTTTTAGGGTTCTTTATTCCAATTGTAGGGTTAATTTTATTTATCTGTTGGAAAAAGGATAGACCAAAAGCATCTAAGTCTGCCGGAATAGGGGCACTTGTTTCAGTTATAGCAAATGTATTATTATCTATATTAATTATAGTAATAGGATTTATAGTAGGTTTTAGTTCAGTAAAAAACTTTAATGATTATACTGGAACAAATATCGACAATTATAAAGATAATTATGATTATGACAATGATGATTATGATACCGATACAGATAGTAAAGAAGAAAGTAAAACTGTTAATGCAGGTGAAGTATTTGAATTTTCAAATATGCAAATAACTATAGGAACAGATTATACATTTACAACTTTAAATAGTAGTGATTCAACAAAAAATGGTATGACACTTGTTAAACTTCCTATAACTGTAAAAAATCTAAGTAATGATGAAAATCATTTAAATATGTTTTATTCGAATATTTATGATCCAAGTGATAAGAAATTAACAAAACAAAGCTCATATTTTGATGATACAATCGATTATGCAGATGACTTAAAATCTGGTGAATCATATACAAAATATTATTATTTTGAATATACTACAGATGGAACTTACAAAGTTAAATTTAATAATTATACTAGTAAGATAGATGTAAATGTAAAAGTCAAAAAATAATATGTTATTTACAATTATATATATGTTTTGATATAATGGGATTAAGGAGATGATAAAATGGTTTGGATAATAGTTATTGCCATTGTAGTATTTATTATATTATGGATAATTGCTACACAAAATAAACTAGTAAGAAAAAGAATGAAAGCAGAAAATGCTTTTGCAGATATTGATGTACATTTAGTAAAAAGATATGATCTTATACCAAATATAGTTAATACTGTAAAAGGCTATGCTAAACATGAAAAAGAAACTTTAGAAGGAGTTATTAATGCTAGAAATAAAGCAGTAAGTGCTGGAAGCGTTGATGATAAAATTAATGCTGATAATGAAGTAACACAGGCTATAAGCAGATTATTTGCTTTAACTGAAAGTTACCCAGAATTAAAAGCAAATACAAATTTCTTAAGTTTACAAGAAGATTTAAAAAATGTTGAAAATGAACTTGCAGGAGCAAGAAAATATTACAATGCTGCTGCTAGAAATTATAATTACGCTATCGCAGCAATTCCTGATTGTATAGTTGCTAAATTATTTCATCATAATGCGATGAATATGTTTAGCGCAAGCGAAGAACAAAGACAAAATGTAAAAGTTGAATTTTAATTATGGGAGGAAGATATGAAAAAGAATTACATTAAATTACTTTTTGTATCTTTTTTTCTATTTTTAGTTTTTCCACTAGGTGTAAATGCATCTAATGGATATACAATAGAAAATTATGAAGTTGATATAAAAGTAAATGAAAACAATGTATTAAATATAAAAGAGGTAATCGATGTAAATTTCGAATACGAAAAACATGGAATAATTAGGGTAATTCCATATAAGAATACTTATTATAGAACTGGTAAAACAGTTGAAACAAGAGCATTAATAAAAAATTTAAATGTTAATGCAAACTATACTACTTCAAAAGAAAATGGTGAATTAAAGGTAAAAATAGGAGATGCAAGTACTACATTAACAGGAAATAAACAATATGTTATTACTTATGACTATGATGTTGGTGATGATAATGTAGATGATTATGATGATTTTTACTTTAATGTAATTGGAACAAATTGGGATACTGAAATAAAAAATGTAAGATTTAAAATAGAAATGCCAAAAGAGTTTGATACAACTAAGGTTAATTTTACAGTTGGTAAATATGGTTCTACATATTATGAAGATGTTAAATATACTATAAATGGAACTACAATAAATGGTTATGTTATGCCATATAGCAATAATACTTATGCATTATCATCATATGAAGGATTAACTGCTAGAATTGAACTTCCAGAAGGATACTTTAAGGGTGAAAGAGTAGTTTTTGATCCAACATTATTAATACTAGTAATATCAATTACAGTGTCAGTATTTTTAATAGTATTAAGTATAATTTTATACACAAAATTAAGTTTAAGAAAAAAAGATTTATTAGTACCAGAATATTCAGTACCTGATAACTTAACTCCATCAGAAATAGGATATTTATATAAAGGAAGTACTGACAATAAACATATTGTTTCTTTAATAACTTATTTTGCTAATAAAGGCTATTTACAAATAATTGAAAATAGTAAAAGAAGTTTTTCATTTCAAAAATTGAAAGAAATTGATGATTCGGAACCAGAATATGCAAAAACAACATTTAATGGTTTATTTAAAAAAGCAAATAGTGAAGGAATAGTTAAGAAAAGCAGTTTAGAAGATACTTTTTATACAACGCTATCAAGTGCTTTAGCTAAACTTAGTCATACACATAAAATTTATAGTACATCACATTATGTTTTATATTTTGTATATTTCGGATTAATATTTATTCCTTGGTTGTTATCATCATTCTTAAATCAATTTGTAACATATAGATTAACAACTGATTATGCAATTCTTAACATAATATCAAAAATATTAATAGTTGCTTCTGTAATCATTGGTATTATATTTGTTATTACAAATAAAAAAAGAACAGAAGAAGCAACAAAATATTATAATAGAATAAATGGATTTAAAGATTATCTTATGTGCGTTGAAAAAGATAAACTTGAAATGCTCGTTAATGATAATCCAAATTATTTCTTTGATATACTTCCATATGCATATGTACTTGGTGTATCTGACATATGGAGTAAAAAGTTTGAGTCAATTGCGATTGCGCCACCAACTTGGTACGTAGGAACTATGTATTCGCCAGCAACAGGAGCATTTGATGTAAATAGATTTAATAATTCGCTTACAAGTACATTATCATCAGTAAGTACAACAATGAGTTCAAGACCATATGAATCAAGTGGATCATCAGGTGGTGGAAGCTTTTCTGGTGGAGGCGGATTCTCCGGAGGCGGAGGAGGCGGCGGTGGCGGAAGCAGCTGGTAACCTCTAGTAAAAAAATAAATAATTTTAAATATTAGGCATATATTAAAATAGGTAGGGGTGGTTATATGTCTAATAAAGAAGAATTTAAATTATTTGTTAAATCTCATCCAGAACTTATAAGATATGTTAAAAATGGTGAAATGACTTGGCAAAAATTTTATGAAACATATTCATTATATGGAAAAGAAAATGATGTATGGAATAAGTATTTTAATAATAATGAGGAGATAAAAGAAAATACTAATGAAAAAAAAGAAAATGTATCAATTACTGATGTTATTGATATGGTAAAAAAAGTAGATTTAAATAGTGTCCAAAAAAATATTACAAATATAAGTAAAGCACTTGGAATTGTTCAATCTTTAATAACAAAAGATGAAGTTAATACAACTGAAAGTTATACACCAAGACCACTTTACAAGAAGTTTGAGGACTAATGAAATTAGATGTACAGTTTAAAATAAAAAATAATTATCTTCTTCAAAAGTATATTAGAGAAAATTCTTATTGGTACAAATATTTAAATAGAAATCCAGGTCTTTTAAGTGAAATGGAAAGAGAAATGAAAGAAAAGTATAAATTAACAGCTTCTGACAAAATAAATGATATATCAGAAAAATTAGATTTATTAAGAACATTTATGAATGTATTAAAGTAGAGGAAAAATATGATAGAAGAAACAAAAAAAATAATAGAAAAATTAGATAAAACAGAAGATATAGTAAGAATGAAAGAATTAAAAGATAAGTTAAACTCTAATAAAGAATATTTAAATCTTATGAGTGAATTTGAAAAAAATAAGAAACTATATATAGAAAATAATACATTAGATGATGAAATAATGACTTTAAGAAAAAAGTTATTTAATATTGATGAATTAAAGGAATATTTAAAAATCCAAAACAATTTGAGACTTTTATCTATAAATATAAATAATATAATATTAAGTGTGCTAGATTAATTCTTGTTAATCTAGCTTTTTTTGAGTATAATATATATAAGAAGTAAGTGGTGAAGTATATGAAAGTTATAAGTGGTTTTTTAAGAGGAAGAGAAATAAAGGGTTATACAATAGATGGAACAAGACCTACGATGGATAGAGTAAAAGAATCTATGTTTGCGATTATACAAGATTATATAAAAGATAGTGTTTGTCTTGATTTATTTGCGGGAACTGGAAATCTTGGAATAGAGGCAATAAGCAATGGAGCAAAAAAAGTTTATTTTAATGATAAAAATCCAGTTGCAGTAAAAATTATAAAAAGCAACTTAGAAAAGTTTGGCGTAATGGATAAGGCAGATGTAATAAAAAAAGATTATGAGGATGCGATTGAGTATTATAGGGTAAACAGAATAAAATTTAATATTATATTCCTAGATCCCCCATATGATAATCATGTTATTACTCAAATATTAAAATTAATATATAGAAAAAAATTACTAAGAAAAGGTGGAATAGTAATTTGTGAATATCAAAATGAAGATATATCTACAGAGTACTTTACTGTAGAAAGACAAAGGGTATATGGTTATAGAAAGGTTAGTATATATACAGAAAAAAAGTAAATAATAATTGTGTAAACTATTTATAAATCTATTGACTATAAAATAATAAAATGATAATATTAAATTGTAATATAGGAAGGGAGAAGTAAGACACTATGAGAAATAATAAAAAAGGTTTTACATTAATTGAACTATTAGCAGTAATCGTTATACTTGCTATAATTATGGTAATTGCAGTACCACAAATATTAAATGTTATTCAAAGCTCAAGAAATTCAGCTTGGAAGAGCAATGTTAAATTAATTGAAGAAGGAATAGAACTTGGAGAAGCAACAACAACTACAGGTTTAACTTCATCTAATTTTAGTATTTCAACAGTTTGTACTACAGCAAGTGATGCATCAATAGTTGATTCATTAAAATCAGTTGCTGATATATCAAGTGATGATACTGAAGTTACATGTGCAGGTGCAGGTTCTGTTAAAGTAACTGGTAAAGGTCAATTCGCAAATCAACCAGCGGCAACTATAACTTGTACAAATGGTAATTGTTCTACAACATTTGCTGAATAAAATACTTTGAAAAAAGTATTTTTTTTGTTATACTTATTATGGTGATAAAAATGAAATTAATAATAGGATCACATGTATCCTTTAACAAAGATGAACAATTAGTTAAAAGTGTAAAAGAAGCAATCAGTTATAATGCAAATACATTTATGTTTTATACAGGTGCTCCACAAAATACAAATAGAAGTGAATTAAATTTAGAAAAAATTGAAGAAGCAGATAAATTAATGGAAGAAAATAATATAGATAAGTCTAAAGTAATAGTACATGCTCCATATATAATAAATCTTGCTAATGATACTAAGTCTTATGATTTTTCAATAAATTTTTTAAAACAAGAAATAGATAGATGTGCTACTTTAGGTATAAAAAATATAGTACTTCATCCAGGTAGTCATGTTGGGCTTGGAGAAGAAAAAGGACTTGATAATATTGTATTTGCCCTAAAAAATATTCTAAGTGAAGATAAAGGTGTAACAATATTAATTGAGACAATGGCTGGAAAAGGTAGTGAGCTTGGTAAAACAACTGATGAAATTAAATATATTATAGATAATGTTAATAGTAAAAATTTGGGTGTATGTTTAGATACATGCCATTTAAATGATTCTGGCATTGATATAAGTAAATTTAATGAATATATAGAAGATTTTGATAAGAAAATAGGTATTTCAAAAATAGGATGCATACACGTAAATGATAGCTTAAATATTATTAGTTCACATAAAGATAGACATGCAAATATTGGATTTGGTACAATTGGTTTTGATAATCTAATAAATGTTATATATGATAAAAGATTTGAAAATATTCCTAAAATACTAGAAACACCTTATGTAACAAAAAGTGATGACTCAAAAGAAAAAGTATATCCACCTTATAAATATGAAATAGAAATGATAAAAAATAAAACTTTTGATAAAGATTTAATAGAAAAAATTAGAAATAATAAATAATAATTTTATGTAAAGAATAGTGTAAACTATTCTTTTTTTTGTAGTTTTTTGTAGTATGTGTAGACAAATATTTATCTAAATAGTATAATAATGGTAACCAGTGGGACAAAGTGGTTAGATGTGGGGGATGCCTATGTTTATGGGTGAGTATCATCATAATATTGATGAAAAAGGAAGATTAATAATTCCATCTAAGTTTAGATATGAACTGGGCGAAAAGTTCGTAATAACTAGAGGAATAGAAGAATGTTTATTCGTTTATTCTATGGAAGAATGGAATAAAATAATAGATAAACTAAAAGAACTTCCTTTCACAAGTAAAGATGCCCGTACATTTATGAGAATGTTCTTATCTGGTGCGATAGAATGTGAACTTGATAAAAATGGTAGAGTCAATATAGTAAATACACTTTCTAGTTATGCAGGAATAACAAAAGAATGTGTAATATTAGGTGTTAACGATAGACTTGAAATATGGTCAGAAGACAAATTTAATAACTTCTTTAATAATAATATTGAAAACTTTAGTGATATAGCGGAGAATTTGTTCAGTGCATGTTAGTGTATTATTAAATGAATCAATAGAAAATTTAAATATTAAAGAAGATGGAATATATGTTGATTGTACTTTAGGTTTTGCAGGTCATAGTAAAGAAATATTAAAAAGGATAAAAAAGGGAAAACTATTCGCCTTTGATCAAGATGGGGAAGCTATCAATTATAGTAAAAAGATTCTTGATCAAATAAGTGGTAATTACGAGATTATAAAAAGTAATTTCGCATTTATAAAATCTGAATTAAATAAAAGAGGTATAGAAAAAGTAGATGGCATTTTATTTGATTTAGGAGTATCAAGTGTACAACTAGATGAAGCTGAAAGAGGATTTAGTTTTCATAAAGATGCTAAACTTGATATGAGAATGGATACAGATCAAAGTTTTAGTGCGTATGATGTAGTTAATGATTATTCAAAAGAAGAATTAGAAACAATATTCTTTAAATATGGTGAAGAAAAATATTCTAGATCTATTGCAAGTGCAATAGTAAGAGAAAGAGAAAATAAAAAAATAGAAACTACGTTAGAACTTACTGAAATAATAAGAGAAAGTGTTCCAGAAAAATATAGAAGAACGCATCATCCAGCAAGAAAAGTATTTCAAGCAATAAGAATTGAAGTAAATAAAGAATTAGATGTATTTACAAAAGCATTAAATGATGCGATTGATATGCTTAATCCTGGTGGAAGAATATGTGTTATTACATTTCATTCTCTTGAAGATAGAATATGTAAAAATATATTTAAAGAAAAAAGTGAAATGGATAGTATATTTAAGGGATTACCTGATAAAGATATTCCTTTAGAATATAGACCTGAATTAAAATTAATTGCAAAAATAAAACCAAGTAAGAAAGAGCTTGAAGATAATAATAGATCAAGAAGTTCAATACTTAGAGTAGCAGAAAAAATGTAAAAGGGATGATAATATGAAAAAGAATAAAAAGAAAAATATAATGAAAATGCAAAGAGCACAAAGAAGATATATTGCCTTTGGAACATGCTTACTACTATGCTTATGGGTTGTTAGTTTCTTTGCTAAAATATCTTTATCATCAATAAATGTAGAAGTTGAAAAACTAGGTAAAGAAGTTACTAAACAAGAAAAAACAAACCAAAGTCTTTCAATGAAAATAAATGAACTAGCATCTCTAGAAAATATACAAGCAGTTGCAAATAATGAAGGTTTAGCGTATAATAATGGTAATATTGTAATAATAAACAATCAGTAAAGGACGTGTAAAAATGAGAAGAAGGAATAGAGTGAATAAAGTACAAATTGTTATATTCATCTCCTTCTTCTTTTTATTTTTGATAATAATAGCAAGATTAATATATCTTAATTTAGCAACTACAATAGATGGAATTAACTTATCTGAATTTGCTAAAAATAGAAATACAAAAAAAGAAACATTATATGCAACAAGAGGTTCAATATATGATTCAAATGGTGAAGTACTTGCTCAAACAGTAGATTCATATAATATAATCGCATATCTTGATAAAAGTAGAAGCAAAAATTCTAGAACTCCGATGCATGTAGTAGACAAAAAAAAGACCGCAGAAAAATTATCACCAATAATTAATATGAGTGTTGATAGAATATATGAACTTTTAAATCAAAAGGGACTTTATCAAGTTGAATTAGGTCCAGGTGGTAAAGGGCTTACTGAATTACAAAAAGAACAAATAGAAAAATTAAAATTACCAGGTATTGACTTTGTTAGTACAAGTAAAAGATATTATCCTAATCTTGATTTTGCATCATATACACTAGGTTATGTTACAACTAATGAAAATGGCACTATGACAGGCGAAATGGGAATAGAACAATATTATAATGATAAATTAACAGGTACCAATGGATCACTTGAATATCAAACTGATGCCAATGGATATAAATTAATAGATAGTAGTGGTAGTCCTGAAATTAGAATAGATAAAATAGATGGAATGAATATATATCTTACAATAGATAGTAATGTTCAAATGATAGTAGAAAGAGCACTTAACAACTATTTTGAATCATCAAAAGCATCATCAGGTGGTTTAATAGTAGCGGACGCTAAAACAGGTAAAATACTCGCATCTGCTAGTAGACCTAGTTTTGATCCTAATATAAAGGATATACAAAATTATATGGATCCACTTGTTTCAACTGCATTTGAACCAGGTTCAACAATGAAAACTTATACCTATATGTGTGCTTTAGAAAAAGGTACATATAAAGGTGATGATACATATATGTCAGGTACTATGAAAATAGGTGAATATACAATTAAAGACTGGAATAACTATGGATGGGGCGATGTAACCTATGATTATGGTTATTTACAATCATCTAATATAGGTATTGCCAATTTAGTACAAAAATATATAACAAGAGATGATCTTTTAGCGTATTTTAAAAAACTAGGATTTGGTTCTAAAACTGGTATTGAACTTCCTAATGAAGTTACAGGTAAAATATCATTTAAATACGATATAGAAGTCGCAACCGCAGGATTTGGTCAAGGTATAACAACAACACCAGTTCAACATATAAAAGCACTTACTTCTATATCTAACAATGGATATTTATTAAGTCCAACAATAGTAGAAAAAATAGTTGATTCAAATACTGGTAAAACTGTTTATAAAAATAAGACTAAAAAAGGAACAAAAGTCGCAAGTATAGAAACAGTAAATAAGATGAAAGAATTAATGTATAATGTCGTTAATGGTGAAGGAACAGGTACTAGTTACCATTTAGATGGATATGATATCATTGGTAAAACAGGTACTGCAGAATATGTTAATGCAGGATCTAGCTCATATACAAAAGGTAGTTATATTAAGTCATTTGAAGGAATGTATCCTAAAGATAATCCTAAATTAATATTTTATGTATATCTTGATAAGGCAAGTGTTAATGCAATGCCTCAAATGATTAAATCAGTAGTTCAGGATGTTGAAACATATTATAATATAACAAAAGTAAATTCAAATACTAAAACTATTTATAAAATGCCAAACTTCTTAAATAACAATATTAATTCTGTTAAAGATGCACTTAATGTTGCTGGAATTAAATATGAAGTTTTAGGCGATGGAACAAAAGTTATTAATCAGTATCCATTATCTGGAACTATTGTAAATGGTAGAGTATTTATTATGACAAATTCAAATAATATAAGTGTTCCAAATATTAAAGGATATTCTAGAAAAGATGCAATTAATTTGGCAAAAGTTTTAGGTGTAGAATATAGTTTAGAAGGTAATGGCTATGTAAATGATTATGCTGTAGAATTAGATTCAAATGGAAAAGTTATAAAAATAAATATGAAATTAACTGATAAATACATACAGAACTAAAGATTTTTCTTTAGTTTTTTACTTTTAGTGATATAATGTTAAAGAGGGTGGTTATTTTGAAAACAGATATAAATAAATTAAAATATTGTGAATTGGTTGATTTTTGTATAAAAAATAAAAATATTAAAAAAGAAGAAAAAAATGAAATTATAGAAAAATTATTAAGTTATAAAAATTATTTAGATTATCCAAAATATTTTGAGGAAATAAAATGGTTATATAATGAGGATAGAGAAAGATTTGTTCAATCAGTAATTGATTCAAATGATTCATACACCGTATATACATTTTCTGTTTTATTAAAATATAATTTAGATGTATCTAAAAATGTAAATGAATTATCTATGTTATATAATAGTCTATATAGTTTCAATAATGACGAATATATAAAAAGTTTTATAGATATGTTCTTTGATTTTTTTGAAATAAATAGTATTGTTTCAAGAGTATGTGATGATAAAAAATATTCGTTATTAATGGATTTATGGGTTAAATATAAAAGTTATTTAACGGATAGTACTAAGAAAATTGTAAAAACTATTTCAGAAAGTTCAAGTACATATTATATGTATAAATTATTATGTGAAGATATTGAAAGTGATGATAAATCATTATTAATTAAATCAATATGTAATTTGGATGACATAAGTTATATATGTGATACTATTAAACTTATGGGTAGTAATTTATCTAGTGATGATATTGATAATATAGTATCATTATATAGTAGAACATTAAATTTCTTAATAGTTAAATCTCTTATTCAAAATAATGTAAGTTTATCAGAAAAAAATATTGATTTAATAATAGATGGTATTTTTAATGAATTAAATAAAGAAAATATTGTATTCTTTGCAGGTAAAATGCACGATAATTTAACAAAAAAACAAGTAGAAAAAATTATTGATTTAGCAGTAAAAACTAATGATTCAGAGTTAATATATAATGTATCAAAGATTTTAAAAGATAGATTAGATAAAGAAAATGTTTCGAAGGTTTCAAGAGAAATGTCAAAACAAGAAAATATTTATTATGTATATGAATTTTTATATGAATTTAAAGATAAATTAAGTAAGGAAGATAAAAATAAATTAGTATCAAAAATAGTAAATAGCAGAGAAATGAAACTTATTGTTTTAGTAGCTGTATTTATCGATGTAAAACTTATTGAAAAGTTATTTAAAAATAAAAAAGAATTATTTATATTTGCAGTAGGACTTAATGTATTTACAATAGAAGAAATAACAAAATTAAAAGAAAAGTTAGATATAAAAGAAGAAAAACCAAATATGAAAAATATGCCAAAAAAGTATAAATTAAAGAAAAAAGATAAATAATAATTTTATGTAAGTTCTATTTACATAAATGGTGTTTTTGGTGTATAATACTAGTGCGAAAGGAAGAGTTGTAAAGAATGAAAAAGACAAAAATAATATGTAGTATTGGTCCTTCTACACAAAAATGGGAAAACTTTAAAGGACTTGTAGATGCTGGAATGAATGTAGCAAGAATTAATTTCTCACATGCTACTATGGAAGAAAGAAAAATAGATGAAGAATTAGTAGAAAGAGCAAATGAAGAACTTGGTACTAATATTGCTATCTTATTTGATACAAAAGGACCAGATCTTAGAACTTGTACATTTGATGGAGATTATATCGATTTAGTTGAAGGTGAAACTATTGATATAGTTGAAGAAGATGTTCTTGGAACACAAGAAAGAATTTCATTTAATTATAAAGGAATTTTAAAAGATTTAAAACCAGGTATGAGTATTCTAGTTGATGATGGATTCTATAAATTAGTTGTAGAAGAAGCATCAAAAGATAAAGTAACATGCCGTATAATGAATGGTGGAAAAATTAAGAGTAGACGTGGAGTATGTATTCCAGGTATAAAATTAGATGTACCATTTGTTAGTGATGTAGATAGAGAAGATATCAAATATGCATGTGAACATAATGGAGATTATTTAGCACTTTCATTTGTTAACTGTGCTAAAGATATTGAAGATGTTAGAGCATTATGTAAAGAATATGGTAGAGAAGATATGTTAATAATTTCTAAAGTTGAAACTCAATATGCAATGGATAACTTGGATGAAATTATTGATGCTACTGACCTTGTTATGATTGCAAGAGGAGATCTTGGAATTGAAACTGGTGTAGAAAATTTACCATTATATCAACAAATGATGATTAGTAAATGTAGAGCTAAAGGTAAGAGAGTTATTATGGCAACTCAAATGATGAGTAGCATGAAACATAGTATTAGACCAACTAATGCGGAAGTAACAGATGTTGCAAATGCTATACTTTCTGGTTGTGATGCTATCATGACTAGTGATGAAACTACTATGGGTGAATATCCAGTAGAAACAATTCAAAATATGAAACGTATTTGTGAAAATGTTGAAAGTTATTATAGATATGATAATAAATATGCATATGTTGCAGAAAATAAAACTGAAATTATTGCAAGCAGTGTTGTTAATGCAGCAAATGAACTAGGATCAAAAGTTATAGTAGCTGCTACTATGTCAGGTCATAGTGCAAGAGCAATTAGTAACTTAAGACCAAACGCACCAATATTAGCAACTGTACCAACTAGAAAAGTAGCAAGAACACTTGCTTTAAGCTATGGTGTATATCCAGTTGTTGTTAATGAATACGATTCAACTGATGAAGTAATTAATGATGGTGTTGCTCAAGCTAAGAAGTTTGTTGAATTAAATAGTGGAGATCAAATCGTTATCGCTGGTGGTTTCCCTAATACAGGTAAAAAGACTACAAACTTTATGAAAATTGAAGAAATCTAATTTATAAATTGATTACCTAAAAAAGGTAATCTTTTTTTATTTTTTTGTTATAATAATTGTAATGCAACCGAAACTTTACAAAAATACCAAGTAAAGTTGCTAGAATGCAACTATAAAATAATATAGAATTAAAAATGAAAAGGAGGAAAAAAAATGAAATTTGGTGATAAGTTAATTGCCTTAAGAAAGAAGAAAGGATTATCTCAAGAAGAACTTGCAGAAAAATTAAGTGTATCAAGACAAAGTGTATCAAAATGGGAAAGTAATAATACATATCCTGAAACAGATAAGATAGTACAAATATGTAATATATTTGAATGTACTATGGATGATCTTATTAATGATAATATAACTGATATAGAAAGTATAGAAAGAAAAAGTAAAAATAATATAAATGTAATGGTAGATTCATTTTTAGATTTTATTACTAAAACAATTAATATGTTTTCTAGAATGAATTTTACAAGTGGATTTAAGTGTGTAATTGAAATGATTATAATTGCACTTGTTATGTTAACTTTAGGATATTTATTTGTTGGTTTATCTGAAAGAGTTTTAAGTGGATTTTATCCATTTGAAAAAGGAATGGAAATATTTAATGGAATAATTAAAAGTGTTCTTATGCTTATTTGGGTAATAATTTCATTTATAGTTTTAGTTCATGTATTTAAAATAAGATATTTAAATTACTATGATGGACTTATTAATGAAGAAAAAGCAGATACAAAAGATGATAAAAAGAAAGAAGAAAAAAGTAAAATAAAAGAAGATAAAAAAGATAGAATTATTATTAGAGATGAAAATACTAGACCATTTGCTTTTTTATCAGTACTTTCTAAAATAATAATTATATTTGTTAAAGTATTTGTATTCTTCTTTGGATTATTCTTTATGTTTACATTATTGATGTTTGCAATTTTCTTTATAATTTCGCTTTACTTTAGTTTTTCAAATGCTATATTTATTGGAAGTACAATTGCAACGCTTGCATTACTTATAATAAATGTAATAATACTAATGTTAATAATAGGATTTATATTTGATAAAAAATATAATTATAAAATATTATTAATAACATTTTTAACAAGTATAATTGTATCAGGTATTGGTATTGGTATATTTGCTCTTGGAATTAAAGATTTTAAAATTGTTGATAATATGGATGGTATTTTAAATTTAAAGAATCATTCAGAAGAAATTAATTATAAAGATAATATGCTTATTACTAATAGTGATAGTTATTATTTAAATACAAGTTATAAGTATGAAATAGATAATAATATGGAAGATGATAAAATTAAAATATCAGGTATATATGATGATAAATATTTAAAAATGGATAAAGATAGTAGAATTGAATATAAAATGAATGTTTTAACTATTTATGTACATCAAGAAAGTTCTGTTAATTTAATATCACAAGTTATAAAAGATTTAAAAAATAATATAATTAGAAGTTATGATTTTGGTTATTTTGATTTAAAAATAACTGCTAATGAAAATACTATTAATAAATTAATGGATAATCTTAGAAAATTATATAATTTTGATTATAAAAAAGAAAATAATATTTATGAAGTATATAATTTAGAATATAAGATATCTGATGATACTGGAAGTATGTGTAAATATAATGCTAGTAATGATAAATTAGATTGTGGCTCTTATAATAATAGATGTTATACTAAAAAAACAAATTATGGTGTTGCAGAATATATAAATATTAGCTGTGACGATGATTACACTACTGAATAAGTGACTTTTTGTCACTTTTTGTGTTATTATAGGTATGGTGATTTTATGGAAAATATTGATAAAATATTATATTCATTATCTAAATCAAAATTTAGAAGTAGTTTTCATTTAAAAGAAAAAGATAAAGAATATATAAAAGATAAGGGTATGGATAAAATAAGAGAGCATGCTAAAGATTTTATTACAAAAAGACTTGCTCCTAAAGTAATAAATAATGATGGAAAGCAAACACCATATAAAGGACATCCTGTATTTATATCACAGCATGCAACTGCAACCTGCTGTAGAACTTGTCTTTATAAATGGCACAAAATAGATATGAATAAAACTCTTTCAGAAGAAGAAATAGATTATATAGTAAATGTAATAATGAAATGGATAGAAAATGAAAATAAAAAAATTTGATGAATTTTGTTAATTATGATATACTATCAAACTAATCGAGGGGGGTTTATATGAGAATTATATCAATGTCGCAAAAAAGATTTAAATCGCTAAAACCATTAGATTTACCAGATAATATAATGCATACAGAATCTGAATTATTTGAATTTAGGGAAAAGGGTAAAGATAAAGTTTTTAAAAAATTAATTTTTAAAAGTGGTCAACGTTTTGGTAATAAGTTATATACTTTAGAAATGCTTGATAGTAATAAAGAATATATGCCAAATAATTTTTGGATTCCAGATTCAATATTATCAGTAGGTGGAAGTATTGAAGGTTTTACAATACCAAAAGTAAATGGAATTAATTTATATTCCTTTTTAGAAAATAAGGATATAAAACCAAAAGATAAGTTATTTTATTTAAAGAAAATAGGAGAGATGTTAAATCAATTAAGTTATATTAGAAAAACAACACCTCTTAAAGATTTTTATATTAATGATTTAAATGTTACTAATTTTATAGTTAATCCTTCAAATTGTGAACTTTCAATTATTGATTTAGATAGTGCAAAAATTGGAACGAATGCAGCATGTCCTGCGAGATTATTAACTCCTAAAGCATTATTAAATAATGTAAAAGGAAAATATAATATTAATGAAGACAAAGATGTACTAGGACATGTTATTGCTGATGAAAATTCGGATTTATATTGTTATATAATGGTTATTTTAAATTATTTATATGGTAGTAATTTAAATACAGTAGCGATTGAAGAATTTTATGAATATATGAAGTATTTAGAATATATTGGAATAGATAAAAATCTAGTTAGTTTATTTGAAAGAATTGTGACTAATAAGAATAACAAAAATCCAGAATATTTACTTTCATCAATAACAGATGAACAAGTTTATAGAGCGAGTGAAAAAGTTTATAAAAAATTAAAAAAATAATGTAAATAATAATTGTAAATGTTGACAATATTTGTCATATTTTGTATTATTAGTTTGTGATATGAGGTTAAATAGAATATGAAAATGAAGATAAAAGTGGATTCAAGAAAAGTTGAAAAAGGTGATACATTTATTGCTTTAAGAGGAATAGATGGTGATGGTCATAAATTTATAAATAAGGCGATAGAAAATGGTGCAAGTAAAATAATTTGTGAAGAAGGAAGTTATAGTGTAGAAACTATAGTTGTTAAAGATACAAGAGAATATTTAATTAATTACTTAAATGAAAATTATGGTGATAAAATAAATAAACTTAAAATAATTGGAATAACAGGAACAAATGGAAAAACAACGTCTGCTTATTTATTTCATGAAATATTAAATAAAATAGGCAAGAAATGTGGTTATATTGGAACTATTGGTTTTTATATTAATGAAAAAGTAAGAAGTTTAAATAATACAACACCTGATATATATGATCTATACGAATTATTACTTGAGTGTTATGATAAAAATTGTGAATATGTAATTATGGAAGTAAGTAGTCAAGGTCTTGCAAATAAAAGAGTAGAAAGTTTAAAATTTGATTATGCAGTATTTACAAACCTTACACAAGATCATTTAGATTTTCATAAGACAATGGAAAATTATGCACTTGCTAAACAAGAATTATTTAAAAATTTAAAAAGTGATGGAAAAGCAATAGTTAATTATGATGATAATTATAAAGAATATTATTTATTAAAAGATAATAATAACTTTACTTATGGTTTTAATGGTGGTGACTTTAAAATAACATCTTATGAAGTAATAAATCATAATACAGTATTTGATGTTACTTATTTAAATAATACTTATAGTTTTAAAACTAATTTAATAGGAAGATATAATATTTATAATTTAATGGCGTCAATTGTTATTATGGTTTTAGAAAATATTCCTTTTGATTTAATAATAAAAAGTGTTTGCGATTTAAATCTTCCAAAGGGAAGAACAGAAACACTAAAATATAATAGTAATTTAATAATAGTAGATTATGCACATACACCAGATGCAATGATTAAAGTATTTGAAGTTGCTCATGAAGTAACAAAGGGAAATGTTTATGTAGTATTTGGTTGTACTGGAGATAGAGATAAAGATAAAAGAATAAAAATGTCAAGAATTGCATGTGAAAATGCTAAGTATGTAATAATGACTCATGATGATCCACACTTTGAAAATCAAGAAGAAATATATTTAGATATGACAAAGGGATTAAAATATGATAATTATGAAATAGTTAGAGATAGAAAAGATGCAATTACAAAAGGAATAGATATGTTAAAAGAAAATGATACATTACTAATTTTAGGTAAAGGTCATGAAGAATTTATATCTATAAAAGGTGATAAAATACCTTTTAATGATACGAAGATTGCAAATGAATATATAAATGAAATAAAAGAAAGTGTCAATTAATGACACTTTTTTAGAGTGTGTAAGAAATTCTGTGTAAATGGAATCTAACCATGATATTATGAAACCAT